>CEUQ01104892.1_pt1 | contig 85778 bp, 82 predicted proteins | sample 361491 | NCBI WGS metagenome assembly CEUQ01 (sample SAMEA2622796, study PRJEB7988) | marine metagenome | biome: marine biome (ENVO:00000447); feature: marine epipelagic mixed layer (ENVO:xxxxxxxxx); material: "saline water (ENVO:00002010), including plankton (ENVO:xxxxxxxx)" | depth 120 m | reverse complement strand
AACCCCTCACAAGGTTATAATTCGGGACAACAATACGCGCCGGGTCAACAATACAATCAAGGACCAAACAATGGCGGTCATAGCGGATACGACCCAGGCATGCAGCAGCCGCCCCAACAAGCTGGAGGATTTGGTGAACAACCTGCAACAAACTACGGTTCTGGGCAGGCACCATTACCGGCACCAACCATTCAGGCTTTGTTTGAAAGTATTCAGACACTGAGCAATCGCGTGGAACAGGCCGAAAGGAAGACCACGGCCGCCGTTGCACCGCTCGCTGAACAGGTCAGTGAACTGTCCGCTCAGGTGGAAGAGGTCAAATCGCAAAAGGGTGTTTCGACTGCACCTGTTGAACGCGCCGTAATGCGCATCACCGAACGTCTCGATAAGATGGAAGAAGGGCGCGGTTCAAATAGAAGGCCAAAGTCTCAAGGTGGTTGGTGGCGACGCAACCGCGACTAGCACGCAATTTCGACAAACACCCACCCAAAATATTCATTTGATTTGCTAGGTGACACTCATTTGTAGGCACGAATTAGCGCAATCGTTGCTCTCCGATATATTTACAATTTGTTAACCATAACTATCCGATTTTGCTCTTAACAACGGTGATGGGACCCCGGTATAGTCTTCTGCGGGAGGAGTTCGGAAAATGGCAAAGTCGAGTCCCTGGAGTGTAAAGGGAGTAGACCCAGACGCACGGCAGATAGCAAAGGAAGCTGCCAAACGTCATGGAATGACGATCGGTGCCTGGGTAGATCGTGCAATCAAAAATCGTGCAGAAAGACAGTCGGATTTAAGTCCGGGAGCTGCAGACAATTCGAATGATTCCGAATCGGTTTCCTCAACAACGAAATCGAACCACGAAAAAAATCTGAGCGTGCGGCCAGTACGGCTAGCGCCGAAGTCGAACAGGCTTTGCAATCCGCCCGCGATAAAGGGTCGAAAAAAGACGGTCCTCAAGATGCAGACGAAGCTATGGGTGGCAGACCACAAACCTCTAGCGTTGAAACTGTTGTTGCCGCTTCTGCAAAACGCAAAAAACCTGTCTTCGCACAAATGGGATTGTTGGGGTGCGCTATTGTTGCCGCACTCGCCGGTGGCTTATGGATATATGATAAAAATCAACGCGCAGTCTCGCCGTCGTCCCAACAACAGGCCGCTTCAAAACAGAATTTCGATACCGTAAACAAAGACACGGACGCCAAACGCGAGGTCGCCAAGAAAATAGCGCCTGCAACAAAACCGTCTGGCGAGACGCAACAACAAGCAGCCCTGCCAACCGGAAAAGATTCAGGTGCAGTTTCAAGTGCAGCTGTAAAGACGACAAAGGTTACTGAGGATGATGTCAAAGTTATCAAATCCCTTGAGAATTTGAGCGCAAAAGAACTCACCGAGCTCGCTAACCGCGGCAACAATGCGGCGCAATTCGAACTGGCAAATCGACACCTCGCTGGTAAAGGTTTTGCAAAGAGTCCGTAAAATGCCGTCGTCTGGTTGGAAAAGGCAGCGGAGGGCGGCATTGCCCCGGCACAGTACAATCTTGCGTTACTTTACGAGCTGGGCCGAGGCGTATCAAAAGACCCTGGCAAAGCAATCGCGTTGTATCAAAAAGCGGCTCAAAAAGGTCATGTAAAAGCTCAACACAATTTGGGAACGCTGTATGCGCAGGGCAGAGGAACACCCAAAAACTACAAACAAGCGGCTCACTGGTTCAAAAAAAGCAGTGCGCAGGGCCTTGCGGATTCAATGTACAGTTTGGGGCTAATGCACGAGCACGGTCTTGGGGTCAAAAAGGACAACAAAACCGCTACGGCCTATTTTAATAAGGCGCTTGCAGCCGGAAGTGCTGAAGCTGCTAAAAAACTGGAGCGTGCAAAAATTGTAGCGTCGGACCAACCAACTAAATCAGAGATTGCCAAAGCGTCTTCGACAACGCCCGCCGCTGGAATGGCGGCTGTAAATAATCGGACCAGCGATCTAAACAAGGCAGGTGTGGCGGAAATCCAGTCACTTCTCGCCCGACTGGATTTGGCACCAGGCAAACCGGATGGCGTCATGGGAAAGAATACGGTCGAGGCGATTAAGATGTATCAGAGGTTTGCCGGTTTAAATGTCACCGGAAAAGCAACGGCATCATTGCTCAATGATTTGCGGCAAGTGGTTGGAGCCATGGCGCCAGTCCCGGCGAATGCGCCCGCAACCAATTAAAATTCTATTTTTCGCAAACGAAGTACGTCGCCTGCACCCACCAACTCGGATTTGATTTTCGGATTTTCTGTTCGGCTATCTTCGCCGCACCGCTGTCGTCAAATAGTCCGAAGCATGTAGCGCCACTCCCCGACAATTTTGCAACACGACAATCTTTCAGAGATTGCAAAACCTCCAGAACCGATTTGATCTCAGGCACCAGTTGAACAGCAGGAGATTGCAAATCGTTTTTTAGACCGAGAAGCAAGTCATACAAGCCAAATTTATCGTCCCAATTCAATCCAGTGACTGCTTCTGAGAATGCGCCTCGCCGGGCTCTGAAAACCTCTGGAGTCGATATAGGCACTCCAGGATTTACTAGAAGAACACCAACATCGAGATTTGCTTCAATTTCGGAAATTTGTTCACCAATTCCGGCCATGCGAGCGGTTTTGCTCCTGAGACAGGCTGGAACATCGGCACCAATCTCAAGTCCAATCTTTGCCAAAGCTTCTTCGGAAAGGCCTATCTGCCAAAAAGAATTTAAAGCTTTTAATGCCGCAGCCGCATCAGCGGAACCACCGCCGATACCCGACGCAACAGGAAGGTTTTTATGGAGTATAATTTTTGCCTCCGGCTGAATACCGGCTTCATTGGCAAGCATTTTTGCGGCTGTTAGTACAAGGTTGTCGCCGTTTTGGGAGAGAGAACCAGCGAATGGCCCTTCTATATCGAGTGCTAGGTTAGCATTCTTCGCTACCGTTAGAAGATCGCTAAATTCGGTAAATCCAACAAGACTATCGAGCTCGTGATATCCATCATCACGTTGGCCAATAACATGGAGATATAGATTTATCTTTGCGTGCGCGTGAATTGATACCGTTTCGGGACTAGGATCGACAGGTGTCTCCGTCAACTCCGGTTGTCCCCGTCTTTTTTGTCTTTTAAGCCCTCACGGAGCTTTTCCTGGATGAGCGGAATTTGGTCTTTTTCAGGCTCCAGCGATAGGGCGCGTTTCCATTGGAAGCGCGCTTCAAACTTACGTCCCACACGCCAATAAGCATCGCCGAGGTGATCATTTATAGTCGGATCTTCGGGTCTCAAAACAACTGCACGTTCCAAATTCTTGGCCGCGCCTGTGTAATCTCCGAGACGATATAGAACCCAGCCCAGACTATCGACAATGTATCCGTCATTGGGACGAAGCTCGACGGCTCGCCTGATCATCTTTTTTGCTCGTTCAAGCTTCACGCCCTGATCAACCCAGGAATAGCCGAGATAATTCAGAACGAATGGTTGCTCCGGGCTTAATTCGAGAGCCTGTAGGAAATCTTTCTCCGCGTTCTGCCACCGCTTTGCACGTTCAAAGGCAATGCCTCGCGAATAGAGGAGCGACCAGTGATTTTTCTCTAGCGTACCAACTCGCTTGATAGCCCGGTCGTAGGCACCTATTGCTTCCTCAAATTTCTTTTTTGAACGGTAGAGATCCCCAATGCGGATCAATGGTTCGAACCGATCCTTGCGCTCTGCCGCCATTTGTTCCAGAATCGCTATCGCTTGCGTGGTTTTGCCAATCTCATCAAGAGATGACGCACGCCGCAATCGTGCAGACCACGACATGGGCGACTTAGGGTCTACTTTGCCATAAAGCGCGATGGCCTCAGCATTTCGAGATAGCGATTCCATCAACCCGCCAAGCAAAAGTTGCGCTAACGGAAAGTCTGGGCGGAGCCGCAACGCCATCTGACCATATATCAACGCCAGATCGGATGAGCGCCCTTGGGCAAGTGTACCCGCCAGATTGAAAAATACCTCTGCCAATCCGTCCCGAGCGGTGGCAACGAATGAAGGTGGCGGTCTTATCGCGGCGACCCTCTCCAAAGTTCCTTCCAGGGCGTCACTGTTATTCTTCGCAATATATTGTTTATAAATTGCCTCGGCTTCGGCAATACGTCCCTGCCGCTCGAGAAAATAACCATACCCCATTACAACTCTGACCGATCCGGTTCCTTCGGTAGCTTTTTTGAGAGCCTGACCGGCTAACTCAACCTTCCCAGCCTGTTCATAAATCAAGCCGACATGCATGTTTCTTAATGCAGCGAACGAAGCAATCTTTTTAAGTGCATCCAAGGATTTGACTGCTCCAGGTATATCTCCCTGTGCCGACTTTACCCATGAAAGAAGGAGTGGTGCTGCGAAGGTACTCATTCCGCGACGCGGCATTGTTTCAAGCCTATTCGCCGCTGCATCGTATTTGCCAGCAACAACGTCCTCTACAATTAAGCTAAGGTTGGCAATCGCAGCGCCCTTATCGGCAGCGACGATTTGCTTGGCAAGCACCGCTGCTTCCGTCATTCGTCCGCCGGAGACCAAAGCAAAGAAGGTTTGACGGCGAATTTTTTTATTGCTCGCATCTATCGACAATGCATCGGACAAATAATCCGCAGCAGTTCCAAAATCGCGGCTTCTTCGAGCGTAACGTCCCGCAAGGTATTTGCCCGACGCTGACGCAACCTCAAGGCCGTCAACCATTTGGTTGGCCTGTTTACCGACATCGACGGTTGCGAATTGATTGGTATCAGAGCCTTCCACGCAGCCCGAAACAAAAACCGCAGAGGCGACCGCGGGCACCAAGAGGTGTTTTACCCCGGCGCAAATCGCAAAAATCGATTGCCAATCTGATTTATAACTTGCTGCAGATCCCATTGCCTAAGTCTAGGTCGATATCCTCAACTATGAACCGATCATATGCCTGAAGGCGTTAAAAAGCGAGTAACAAGGACTTTTGACCGCTTTGGCGGCTTTTATCGGTTTTATTACATATTGGGATAATTTGGCCCGCCGCCACCCTCAGGTACTACCCAATTTATGTTCTGCGTTGGGTCCTTTATATCGCAGGTCTTACAATGAACGCAGTTTTGCGCATTTATCTGGAGCCTTGGACCGCTATCAGCGTCGTCTTCCACGATCTCGTAAACACCAGCAGGGCAATATCGCTGCTCCGGCGCGTCGTACATGTCGAGATTTATCGAGATAGGCACCTCAGAATCTTTTAACGTAAGATGCACAGGCTGGTCTTCTTCATGGTTGGTATTGGAAATGTATACCGACGACAATCGATCGAATGACACTTCCCCATCAGGCTTCGGATATTCAATCTTGGGCATTTCGTCGGCAGGACGCAGATTGGTGTGATCTGCATGTTGTTTGAAGGTCCAGGGCGCCTTACCACGGAACAAGAAAGTGTCGATCGCGGAATAAACGAGACCGGCCCAAAGCCCCCACCGGAAACTTGGTCGAATATTTCTAACCCGATAAAGTTCATCCCACACCCAACTTTTTTTCAAAGCGGCAGGGTATTCGGCGAGAATCTTCTCGCCACTGCCATTCAAGGCTGCGAAGGCCGCTTCGGCTGCGATCATGCCAGTCTTCATAGCGTTGTGACTGCCTTTGATTTTCGGAACATTCAGAAATCCGGCTGCACACCCGATGATGGCACCGCCCGGACACGTTAGTTCGGGTATCGACTGAAAACCGCCTTCATTGAGTGCTCTCGCGCCGTAAGCGACCCGGCGCCCACCTTCAAAAGTAGGACGGATTGCGGGATGGGTTTTAAATCTTTGAAACTCGTCAAAAGGCGATAGGTGAGGATTTTGATAATCAAGACCCGTAACGAATCCAACGGCAACCTGATTATCTTCCAGGTGATATAGGAATGACCCGCCATAGGTTCTGGTATCGAGAGGCCAGCCTATTGTATGCACAATACGCCCTGGTTGATGATTTTCGGGATCGATTTCCCAAAGCTCTTTGATGCCAATGGCGTATGATTGCGGATCAGCGCTGTTCCGCATATCGAATTTTTCAAAGAGACCTTTCGTCAATGATCCTCGGCAGCCTTCGGCAAAAAGTGTGTATTTGGCGCGTAGCTCATAACCGGGCGTGAAGCTGTCCTTGGGTTCACCATCTTCACCGATACCCATATCACCCGTTGCCACACCGACGACGGTTCCCTCTTCATCATAGAGAATTTCTGCTGCCGCGAATCCTTCGAATACCTGGACGCCTAATTCCTCCGCCTGCTCTTTTAACCAGCGGCATACGTTACCCAGGCTAACAATGAAATTGCCTTTGTTGTGCATTTGTGGCGGCGTCGGCATGCGAAACGAACCTGACTTTGTCAAAAACAGAAACTGATCATCAACTGCTTCGGTTTTCAGGGGATGCTCCCCTTCGCGCCAATCAGGAAGTAGCTCATCCAGCGCGCGAGTCTCAAGAACCGCACCGGATAGAATATGGGCGCCTACCTCAGACCCTTTCTCCAGTAGACAGATGGTTAGTTCAGCATCGTTTTCCATTGCCAACTGCGCGAGACGGATTGCAGCCGACAAGCCTGACGGACCAGCCCCCACAATTACGACATCAACATCCATCGCCTCGCGTTCCATCATTTCCTCTTCAGTTTCTCGTCGTGCTGTTTAACCAGGCTCGGACATGATACCGTTTTCTTATGGTTGAGGAAAATAGCGCAACGGAACTTCTCAAATGGTACGTCGAGAGCGGCGTCGATGAGGCGCTCGAAGAAAGTCCCGTCGACCGTTTCAAAACCACCGAAAAACCAAGTAATCAGGCGCGCCCTTCAACTGCTACAGGTGTAGAAGAATCTGTATCACCATCAGCGTTCGATACGCCACCTGCAATATCGCCGCGGACCGCTACGGAGCTCATTTCGTTGGATGAAGCGACAAAAACAGCCAGGTCATTGGCAAACGCGGCAAATACGTTGGAGGAGTTACGCACCGCCCTCGCGGCATTTGACGGCTGTCCCCTTAAACAGACTGCGAAGAGTCTGGTTTTTGGTGACGGCTCGGGAAGCGCCCAGCTTATGTTTATCGGCGAAGCCCCCGGAGCGCAGGAAGATCGACAAGGATTGCCTTTCGTCGGACCTGCCGGACAGTTGCTGGACCGTATGTTGGCGGCAATTTCGCTTCAACGAAGCGACGTCTATATAACCAATATTTTGCCTTGGCGGCCTCCGGGCAACCGAACACCCACTGATTCGGAAATCGCTGCCTGTATACCGTTTATCGAAAGGCACATTGAACTCGTCACGCCACAAATCTTGGTTTTAGTTGGCGGGACATCAGCAAAGACGCTCCTTGGTACGACACAGGGCATCATGCGGACACGGGGGAAATGGCTGGAATATAATCGTGAGAGCATGTCTTTATCCATACCCGCCCGCGCAATATTGCATCCTGCTTATTTATTGCGGTCGCCAGCCCAAAAGCGGGAAACTTGGATGGATTTGCTGGAAATTCGGCAAAAGCTGGAGCAATGCGCAGACAGATAGTTGGATATGGATCACGAAGCCTCTGGCCGCACCAATGAAGGTTTTGCTGCGACTACCTGTCTACACTCTTATTGCAAGTCTCTGCGCAACAAGCGTGGTGGAATTTTCCGCAGCTCAAAGTTCACGAACAACCAGCTCAAAATATGAAAGACTGGTTTCGCCTGTTTCGGGTCATTGGTACACGCTGCTCGGACCGCCCTGCCCATCCGCTAATAACCATCACTGCAAAATCAACAGTCAGAAATTCGCGTATGACTTTATAAAGTTGGACAAGAAAGGCCAGCCGACAAGTTGCTTGGGCGAGATAGTTAAGTCACCGACAAATGGCACCGTCGTTGCGGCGGTCGATCACTTCCCAAACAAGGCGAAAGGTAAAAGGACCGCCGCGAACACCCACCCCGCTGGAAATCATATCGTTATTCATCGGCGCGCAAATGAATTCGTTATTTTGGCTCATCTTTCTCCACATACTTTTCAGGTACGTTTGGGACAAGGCATTAAGGCGGGAGATCCATTGGCAGAGTGTGGAAATTCCGGGCGGGCAAGCGCTTCGCATTTGCACATTCATATGCAATCGAGCAAAGAGCCGCTGGATTTCACATCCCGAGGCTTACCGATGGTTTTTACGAGAGTTGGTGTCGTGACAAAGAAAGGATGCCGGAGTCGGAAATTCTATATCTTTAAAGTCAAAGATATTCACTGCGAGCCAACGAGGTTTCAGTAATTGACCCCCTCAAGAAGACTTTGCCGCAACACCGTCTGAGGTCGCTAAGCTAATATCGGGCGATTCTTCATCAACGAGTGTGCTCAAAGGTCGGCACTGCCCATCCACCTGAGCTCCAGGCTCAACCATAAGGGTCTCATGATAAATATCTCCGGACACATGTGCTGTTGCGGTAAGAGTCACGTCCGATGCGCGTATTACACCCTCAACCCGTCCATGGACCATGGTAGTCTCTGCACTTAAGACCCCAGCTACTTTGCCAGCCTGCCCAATGTCGACACGGCCACTCGCCACGTCACCATCGACTGCGCCGTCGATAAGCATTTTACCGTCGCTGGAAATTGATCCAGTTACTGTCATATCGGCGCTAATGATCGTCGGCGCGAAAATCTTGTTTTTACGCTTTCCCGACGTGGCGCCGTTCCTCTCATCCCTGAAGAACATTTCATCCGCCCTGTTATTGCGTTGATCATACCTGTCAGCGGTTTTGACGCAATCGGGAATTTGAGTCGAAGACCTTTTTTGTGACACTGAAAAGCCAAAATTTTTCCAGCCTTGTGGATAATATTTTCCGGCTAGTGTTTTCGGCAAGATTATTGTCATTCAACGGGCCTAATCTTGCCAATAGATCAGAGAGCCGTTAACCATTTGACGCTCTGGCTCAATAGGCTAAGCACCTTTCACAGGAGAACTAATAGTTTGCGAAGGTTGAATAACTACTATCTGAAATGTGGACTGCTCGCATTCGCGATATGTTTTCAACCTGCGATCCTTACTGCGAACAGCAAATCTGAAACGGTCAAAAGCGAGGCGGTGCAGGGTCTTCCTCAGCCACTTTCCGAAGAAGACGCTAAACTTTATCGGCAAATATTTTCAGTGCAGCGAAAAGGCGATTGGCGCCGCGCTAATCGTCTGATCAAGAAACTCTCGAACAGGATTTTGCTAGGCCATGTGCAGGCGCAGCGTTACTTGCATCCGACACGCTACCGCTCTCGGTATCTTGAACTATCGAAATGGCTTAAAGAATATGCCGACCACCCCGATGCGCGACGTATTTACAAGCTTGCCTTACGCAGAAAACCGCGGCGATACAAGGCACCAGTTCGGCCGAAGTTGCCGCGCCGGATTATCTTCTCCGAAAGTGGAAATGGTGGTGTTGAACGCACGGGACGACGGGGCCTCCGATATACGCGTTCCGCCCGCCGACTCCATTCACAGATTAGAAGGTTGGTTAGACTCAAAAGACTGTCCGCTGCGGAGCGGATGATTCGCCAGAAAAGATTCCGCCGCCTTGGAGAAGCACATGTTGATATAGCCAAAATGCGAATAGGCAGTGGTTGGTTTTATTACGGCGAGGACAGAAGAGCATTTAATATCGCAAGCCGCGCAGCGCATCGATCTGGAAAATACTTTCCGCTCGGCCACTGGTATGCGGGACTCGCTTCATATCGGTCAGGAAGATACATCAATGCTGCGGATCATTTTCAGGCAATGGCCGCCATCGGTGGATTGTCGCGTTGGGCACAATCGGCCGCCGCTTTTTGGGCAGCGCGCGCCAACCTCGTCGCACGCCGCCCCGATCGTGTTAGCCGTTGGTTAGGACTCGCGGCGAGTCACCCACGGACGTTCTATGGCGTGTTGGCAAGACGCATGTTGGGGCTCGACTCTCCCCTCAAATGGAAAGCACCAAAGGCTGAACGGGAGGCCATCGCCATCGCATTGCGGACGCCTCGCGCCCAAAGGGCGTTGGCCTTGCTGCAGGCAGAAAATCATTCGCGAGCGGAACGTGAACTGCGCTATCTCGGCATTAACAGCGATTCCGCAACGCGTCTTGCACTGCTTAATATCGCCGATCGACTCGGACTCCCTTCATTGGCGCTTCGAACCGCGATTGCACTCATGCGCCAAAACCAAACAAGAATAGATCGGGGGTTGTATCCAGTGCCCCGTTGGGCTCCCAAAGACGGTTTCAAAATTGATCGAGCGCTGGTCTATGCAGTCATGCGCCAAGAGTCAGCCTTCAACATTAGGGCAAAGAGTCACGCTGGTGCGAGGGGCCTAATGCAATTGATGCCTGGCACCGCTAGCTATATGGCACGGAAGAGGTATCGGGGCCGGCGCCGCAACCAGCTTTACGAACCGGGATTGAATCTGCAACTAGGCCAAAAATACCTTGGCTATTTGCTGGAACATGAAACAGTAGATGGGAACATTTTGATGATGGCCGCGGCATATAATGGTGGTCCGGGCAACTTGTCGAAATGGCAAAAACGTATCTTAAAAAAGACCGACGATACACTGATGTTTATCGAAAGCATGCCATCCCGCGAAACGCGCGATTTCGTCGAAAGGGTATTGTCCAATTTCTGGATTTATCGCGACCGGTTCGGCCAGAAAACCCCAACGCTGGACGCCATTGCAGCCGGCGAAACTCCGGTTTACAAATCGGTCGACTAATTATTGGAACGGAAACGATATGTCCGGAATCGACGAATCGATCCCCTTCGCGCCTGTGAACATTGCCGTTTTAACTGTTTCTGATACGAGGACCGAGGAAACCGATAAATCAGGCGCCTTGCTGGTCGAAAAACTAACGAATGCCGGACATACTCTCGCAGCAAAAGCAATCGTCCGCGATCAGCAAGATTCTATTGTTGCGAAGCTCCGGGAATGGATCGCTGATTCCGCAATAGAGGTTGTTTTGGCTACAGGTGGTACAGGTGTCACGGGCCGCGATGTGACGCCGGAGGCTTTCTTTGAAGTCTATGAAAAAGAGATTCCGGGATTTGGTGAATTATTCAGGATGCTGAGCTACGAGCTGATCAGCACGTCAACCATACAATCTCGTGCCACAGCAGGTGTTGCGGGCGGCACGTATTTATTTGCGCTCCCGGGCTCTACGGGCGCCTGTCGCGACGCCTGGGATGGCATCCTGCTTTCGCAGCTCGATATCCGTCACAAGCCTTGTAATTTCGCAGAGCTCCTGCCACGGCTTCAAGAACGCTGAGCTTGCCACCGCGTCAGATCATTTACGTCGTCGATATCTCCCAATTCCGCGATTTGCCTGGCCCGTCGATTTCCAGCATTACGTAGAGTGTCGGACAAAGTATGTTCCGACGACCAACGGACGTTTTTAAATAATCCGCGCGCAAGCCTACCTTTACGCGCGCCTACCAGCCAATAGCCACCGTCGGGTGACGGTCCGAAGACCAGGTCCGATTGGCCCAACGCCCTGAAAGCACTTCTAATATGCTGATTTTCGATCTCCGGAATATCGCTACCGATAATTGCCACCGGCCTATCGCTAAACTGTAGCAAGGCACGTTCCATACGATCTCCAAGATCGCCAAATCCCTGCGGTATTTGCTCAATACCGGGGCACCAGTATCGGCCACGACCGACCGCCATATCTGGTGTTATGGATATAACGGTCCGCCAATAGGCATTCTTCGAAACGGCCCGCATTACGGCCGTGGCCGTCTCGACGTAAAACTTTCTGGCGGCGATTGGTCCGATGCCCGCTGCAAGGCGCTTTTTCACTGTCCCCAAATAGGGCGCGCGGGCAAACATAATCAGGACAGGTGAACGTTTCATTGATTGGCTATTTGTACAGATGCACAAGCGTACCGGGTGAAACACCGAGATAATATAATAGAAGCAACATCAAGTTCTTTAGAGGTCGTCGAATAAAACCACCTCCTTGATACCGAATAGCAGACGTAACAGCGTGGCTCCGTAGAAAGGTAAGTCGACGCCGGCCAATCCGTCTAACGATATCAACGTCTTCAAATAGAGGAATAGGTTTATAGCCGCCCAGCTCATCATAACATTTGCGGCTTATAAGGAGACCCTGGTCACCGTAAGGCAAACCAAATAGGCAACACCTGAGTGCCACAACCCTTTCAATCATCCGTGCCATGGCGCGTTTTTCATTTAGCGCAAATTTGAATACAGCCGCCCCGCGCGCTTCTTCCGCAATAAACTTCTGAGCTTCGTCAAACCAACATGACTCCAGCACTGTATCCGCGTGTAAAAACAGCAGCCAGTCACCAGTCGCCGCTTCGGCGCCACGTTTTAATTGTTGCCCCCTGCCTCGCTCACCAACGACAACCTTTGCCCCTGATTGCTTCGCCTGATCAACCGTATGATCCAATGACTGACCATCGCTAACGACAATTTCATCAACGCTTGCAATCACCGAATCCAACGTCGGCCTCAGGGTGTCTCCCGCTTCCAAAGTCGGAATCACAACGCTGATCGTGATTTTTGAAATCTTGCTGTCTCCCATTGGTCAAAAGTTTCATAGCATGGAAAATCGTTTGACCCGACTCTAGGAAAATGTTCTTTATTTGTTCTCTTTTTGAGTCAATGATGAATTATGATCAATAACGCACAAACGACCAGCAAAATGGGCCAAGAGCGGGCCGCGATCGACCCGGTAACACCTCGCGCCACCAAGGGCCGCGGGGCTGTTTCCAACCGTACTGGACGATTTGAGCAATATGTTGGCGAAGCTGTCCATGACGGCTGGATCCGCGATGAAGACCTGCAATCAACACCCAAAATTCAGACCACTCTTATAAAAGACACATCGAAGACCATCATCGCGCGAAACACCTCTCCCGACGTACCGTTTGACCGGTCAATCAACCCCTATCGCGGCTGCGAACATGGCTGTGTTTATTGTTTCGCGCGGCCAACCCACGCCTATCTGGGTATGTCGCCAGGGCTAGATTTTGAAACCAAGCTTTTTTACAAGCCGGAAGCCGCAAGATTGCTCGAACGCGAACTTAGAAAACCGAAATACCAGTGCCGTACCATGGCGATGGGGACAAACACTGACCCATATCAGCCAGTGGAAAAAACACTCCGGCTGACACGTGGTATCCTCGAAGTTTTATCAGCTTTCAATCACCCTGTGGGCATCGTAACCAAATCTGCTCTCGTGTTACGTGACCTCGATATTCTTGCGCCGATGGCGGAAAAAGGATTGGCGCAGGTCTGTATCTCCGTGACCACGCTGGACCACCGACTGGCAAATACACTTGAACCCCGCGCCACCACGCCCATGAAACGGTTGGCAGCTATCCGCGCCTTGGCGGATGTCCGTATCCCCTGCGGTGTCATGGCAGCGCCGGTAATTCCGGCTCTCAACGATCATGAATTGGAGAGCATTTTAAGTGCCGGTCGAGATGCTGGTGCAACGCTTGCTTCATACATATTGCTTCGCCTTCCCCTTGAGATAGCAGATCTGTTTCGGGAATGGCTTGAGAACCATCAACCGAACAAGGCCAAGCACGTCATGAATCTTTTAGCCAGCACACGTGGTGGAAAGGTGTATGAGGCCGAGTTTGGCAAACGAATGAAGGGTACCGGCGAGTATGCGGCGTTGCTGAAAAAGCGCTTCGAGTTGATAAGCAAGAGGCTCGGTTACAATGACCGGCGGTTCGAACTCGACGGCTCGCAATTTAAGCCTCCGCTGCAAAGAGACGGACAACTCGCCCTGTTTTAGGTGGCCGAAACCGGCAATGTTGAGAGCGACTCAGCTTGCTGTGTTAAACTTCCTTCCTCGATGGAACACGCAACGGACCTCACGGGACTCGCCTATGTCGTTTTGACCGCACTGGCCTGCGGCATGGTATTTGCGCACTTCAAACAACCGCCGCTTGTCGGATATCTGCTTGCAGGTGTTCTTCTCGGCCCTACCGGATTCCAAGTCATCAAAAGCGAAGGCATGATCGCCGGGTTTGCCGAAATCGGTGTGCTTATGCTGCTCTTTATTGTCGGTATGGAGCTCAGCGTTCGCACGCTGAAATACACGTGGAGGCTTGCCCTGCCTGCTGTCATCATGCAGACCGCAGCAAGCCTTCTGGTGATTTTTGCCGCTTCATCATTGCTCGGCATCTCGAATTCCGCCGCAATTTTACTCGGATTTGTTGTTGCGCTTTCGTCAACCGCAGTTGCCGTGAAACTGCTCGAGGAAATCGGGTCCTTGCGCACCCGGGTTGGCCGCATAACGGTTGCTGTTCTCATCGCCCAGGACCTTGCCTTCCTGCCGATGCTGCTCGTTGTTGAAAACCTGGGTACCGATGGCTTCGATTTGGCTGCCGCATCGCAGATCGCAATTTCGGTAATCATTCTTTTTGTGCTAGTGCGCCTGCTCCTGAAACAAGGTCGCCAGCACCTTCCCTTCTACAAAATTATCGTCGGCCACATTGATCTGTCGCCTCTCGCCGGGCTCGTCTATTGCTTCGGCGCCGGCGCGCTAATGGGAGCGATAGGTCTTTCCCCCGCTTACGGTGCCTTTCTCGCCGGGCTGGCGATCGGAAACAGCGCTGAACGTGAACCGATGCTTGCCGTGGTGCGCCCTATTCAATCTGTAATGTTGATGGTGTTCTTTCTGTCGATCGGGCTTCTCCTCGATTTAAAGTTTGTCTGGGAAAATTTGGGAACAGTCCTTCTGCTGTTTTTAATCGTTACTCTTTTCAAAAGTGCTCTGAATATCTTGATATTCCGTGTTTTGGGGGAATCCTGGCAGGGCGCCTTTATGTCCGGTGTTTTGATCTCTCAAGTCGGCGAGTTTTCCTTCCTGCTCGCAGCATCCGCAACGGCCGTAGCGGCTATCAACCCGCAAGAATCGAAGCTGATAATTTCTGTCACTGTCCTCAGCCTCGCTTTGAGTCCGTTCTGGTTGACCACAGCGAGACGGCTGCATCGTATCGCCGCCCGTCAGCTACCCACCCTCAAACTTGTTTTCGATGCAACTTTCGTCGGCGAACGGCTGCTCGCGCGCCGCAGTTCCCGTTGGACACGACGTGTGGCTGAAAGTCTTTGGACGCAAGCCCATATGCTGAAAGAAAAGTCGGCTGAGAAACGGGCGCAAAAAAAAGCTATATCATTGCCACCTCAGCCCAAACTCACAGATAATACAAAGAAGTCTAACAATGGCTGATCTAAAGTTTGAAAATCAGTATGACGGCGTCGTTGCTGGGATCGACGAGGTCGGGCGGGGCCCATGGGCGGGCCCGGTCGTGTCCGCTGCCGTGATTATTGATGAATGCAATTTGCCGAGCGAGCTGGGTGCCATCATCGATGACTCCAAAAAACTGAGTGTTTCAAAACGCGAAGACATTGCGTCCCGGCTAAAAAAATGTGCCCAAATTGGGATCGGAGCTGCAACACCAGAGGAAATTGATGATTTGAATATTCTTCGCGCGACATTTCTCTCGATGGAACGAGCCCTGAACGATCTGCCGGTTAGGCCTGATTTCGCATTAGTCGACGGTAATCGCGAACCGGCTTTACCCTGCCCCTGCCAAACTATCGTCAAAGGCGACAGTATTTCATTGTCGATCGCCGCAGCCTCAATTGTTGCCAAGGTCTGGCGAGACAACATCATGAAGAAACTTTCCCTGTCCTATCCGGGATATGGCTGGGAACGAAATGCCGGATATGGAACTGCGCAACACAGCAAGGCTCTCGACGAGCTGGGTGTAACGCCACATCATCGAAAAAGCTTCGCGCCGATAATCAAGATATTGAGTCCCGACTGAATCAGATTCATATATCTGGACAAATTTTGTCGCTAATATTCTGCTAACCTATTGAATCCAATAATTTTGTTGACGTCGAGTCCCTGATGAATCATGGTTCGCGCCATGAAGAAAAGCAGCGACATTCCGCGCAACGAAATTCTCGTCGGCGATTGCATTGCGCATATGGAATCGATGCCTGAAGAGTTGGTGGACATGATATTTGCCGACCCGCCATACAATTTGCAGCTCGCCGGAGATCTCCATCGGCCCAATAATACGCGCGTGGACGGTGTCGAAGAAGATTGGGACAAGTTTTCAGATTTTGCTCACTACGATGACTTTACCCGGCGCTGGCTGGCAGCAGCGCAACGGATTCTTAAACCGACGGGCTCGATATGGGTCATCGGCAGTTATCACAATATTTTTCGTGTCGGTACCGCCCTTCAGGATCTTGGGTTTTGGGTTTTGAACGACATTATTTGGCGAAAAACAAATCCGATGCCAAATTTTCGCGGAAAACGATTTACCAACGCTCACGAGACCCTGATTTGGTGCTCCAAATCGCAGGATGCGAAACCAACATTTAATTACCGCGCAATGAAGGCACTGAATGACGATATTCAGATGCGCAGCGACTGGCTGTTCCCTATTTGCGGTGGCAGCGAAAGAATCAAACAGGATGGTCGTAAAGCCCACCCGACACAGAAGCCCGAAGGTCTTTTGCACAGGGTCATACTTGCTTCGACAAATCCAGGTGATGTAATCCTCGATCCCTTTTTCGGAACTGGAACAACAGGCGCTGTCGCCAAAAAACTCGGTCGCAACTGGATTGGCATTGACAGTGAGACCGCATATGTCGAAATCGCCGAGAAGCGGATAAACGCTATCGATAGTGTGTCCGACGATGTCAGCGTTTTCGCGACACCTGAAAAACGCTCGGAACCGCGCGTGCCATTTGGAACGGTTATTGAGCAGGGCCTTCTTAATGCCGGTGACAAACTTTTTGATATCCGGAAACGCGTGACTGCCAAGGTTAATGCAGATGGCAGTATAGCGGTCAAGGATGTGCGCGGTTCAATCCATCAAGTTGGCGCCAGTGTTCAGAATGCGCCGTCGTGCAACGGCTGGACTTTCTGGCATATCGAAAGACGCGGAAAAATAGTCCCTATTGATAAGCTTCGCGAACGGGTACGGGCAGATATGGCCTCGCGTCGCGAAAAGTCGGAAGTAGTCTCCCTTCACGGCGCAGCCGAATAACAACTTTACGCCGATTTTAACGCTGAATTGACGATTTTTTTCATGACAGTCGGCAGGGCGTGTTCGCCGAGTCGATCAGGGGTTGCCCAAATCGCATCAGGACACGTCACCGTCGATTTTACGCGTGTTGCCAGGATCGACAGCTCCAGGTGAAAATGGGTAAATGTATGGCGAACGCTTCCTGTCAGCGGGACCCAACAGGCTTTAAATGGTGCCGCTTTCTGGGCCTCAATATCGCTCCAGCCGCCCTCAACCCAATCCGTGGAAGGAATTTCGATCATACCCCCAAGGAGACCTTTTTCGGGGCGACGTCTAAGGAGAAGCGCGCCATCTTCGCGCATTACCCAAAACGCAACACCTTGGCGAACAGGCTTCCGTACCTTTTTGATTTTTTTCGGCAACTCTTCCTGATTGCCTGCCGCATGTGCGGCGCAACTCCGTTGCCAGGGGCAGAATCCGCATTTTGGTTTGCGCGGGGTACAAACTGTAGCGCCCAAATCCATAACGGCCTGTGCGAAATCACCCGGTCGGCCTCTCACCGTTTGCGGTGCTACGTCGGCCGATAATGCTCGTAGCGTTTCCTTGCTGTGAGGCAGGGGAGACTCAACCGCGAAAAATCGAGCCATTACCCGTTCTACATTTCCGTCGACAACGTTTGCCGGTTTCCCAAATGCGATTGCAGAAATAGCAGCGGCTGTATATGCGCCGATGCCGGGTAGCGAAAGGAGTTCCGCTTCGGTTTTTGGGAAACAACCTTGGTGTTCTGTCGCTACGACATTCGCGCATCGGTGCATATTTCTTGCCCGTGCGTAATAGCCAAGACCCTGCCAGCCATGCAAAATTTCATCGAGATCCGCGGAAGCGAGGTCCGGTAAAGTCGGCCATCGCTCGAGAAACCGCGAAAAATAAGGCCCGACTGTCGCGACGGTGGTTTGTTGCAACATGATCTCGCTGAGCCAGACATGATAAGGGTCAGGCGTTTTCCCCGGTTTTGCACGCCAGGGCATTACCCTGCGATGGCGGTCGTACCAGAAAAGAATTTCGCGTCGCATCGCAGTTGGTGATGAGACAATTTTGTACGCCATTCACATCATCGTTGCTTGTTACCGACGGGGTAGCACCCTACTTTAAGGGCTCAATGGTGACTCGGGAATACCGGCAGAAAACGAACATGCCGCTTTTGGGACGCGATGGCGAAAAACAATACTTCTAACGATAGAGATAAAGAAACGCGCACCGGCACGCGCAGAACGCCGACTGGGCCACGTTCACTCGCCGCTGTATTACCAAAAATCGCTGAACCTGCTTTGCGAAAACGGGGGTTTTCCGCCGCCGAAATAGTTACACGCTGGTCTGAAATCGCCGGCGAAGAACTTGCAACAGAAAGCTGCCCTGATCATCTCAGCTTTCCGAAAGGGTCCCGTCAGGGTGGCACATTGCACTTGTCCGCTACGGGCTCGGTCGCTCTCCTGATCCAGCATCAGGAACCGGCCATACTGCAACGTATCAATACGTATTTTGGTTATTCTGCCGTCAATCGCCTGGCGATTACTCAAACGTCATCTCATTCACGGAAACCGGATAATCAAAAGAAACTCGATACTGAACTCACGACACAACAAATTTCGGATATTGAAGAGAAAACAAATTCAATCGCCGAACCGGAATTGCGCAATGCGCTTAACAAACTCGGTAAAGCCGTGGAGCTAGACAAGGCTGCAGAAAAATCAGGTAAATCTTAGGCGTTTAAGTTAGCTCAATCGGCATTAAGCAACGCTGGACCAAAGAGCCGAATTTACGCTATATCTTGTGGTTAGGAGGAATGAATGCAGAATATATGGGTATATGTAGTAGCTGGAGTTGTCGCCATTGGTGCCGTAATTTCAATCAGAGGCATTATTGACGGAAACGAAGCGTCACGAAATACGGTACACCGCCCGCCCGCTGCAACAGCGCCTGCGAATGCGGCTTCTGCGAAAATTGAAATTCCAAACCCCGATGCGACGTTCGACAATGTTGAGATAACCAAAGACGATTACATTCTCGGCAACGACTCAGCCCCTGTAACGATGGTTGAATATGCGTCTTTAACATGTCCCGCCTGCGCAAATTTTCACCAAACGACGCTGCCAACAGTTAAGAAGGAATATATTGAATCCGGAAAAGTTCGATTGATTTATCGGGATTTCCCACTTGATCAGTTGGCCCTCCGGGGCTCAATGATTGCGCGTTGTGCCGGGCGCGAAAGATATTTTGGATTCGTTGAGGCAATGTTTGCTCAACAGTCAATTTGGGCCCGCGACACAAACCCCCTTGCGGCCTTGTCACGAATCGCCCGGCTTGGTGGCATGTCCCAGGAAAAGTTTGACGCCTGTATCAAAGACGAAAAAATTGCCGATGCGGTCGTAAAACAACGCCTTGATGGCGACAAGACGTTTGGCATCAATGCCACACCAACTGTCATCATCAATGGCAAAAGATATAGCGGTGGACTGACAATCGAACAGTTTCGCGCCATCGTCGATCCACTGGTCAAAAAGTGACAGCATAGTCGCTTAGTAATGTTGGGAGTCAGTAACAAGTGCAATTTACCAAGCTAAAACTCACCGGTTTCAAATCCTTTGTCGATCCTACGGAGCTATGGATTGAACCTGGTTTGACCGGTGTTGTTGGCCCAAATGGCTGCGGTAAATCTAATCTTGTTGAAGCAATCCGCTGGGTAATGGGTGAAACCTCCGCCAAACAAATGCGTGGTGGTGGTATGGAGGATGTCATTTTCGGCGGCACTGATCGCAGGCCTGCACGGAACATTGCTGAAGTCACTCTGGAAATTGATAATGCAGAGCGTGACGCGCCCGCGCAGTACAACACCAGTGACGAACTCGATATCACCCGGCGAATTGAACGGGGCGATGGCTCAAATTACAGCGTGAATGGCACAGACGTTCGGGCCCGCGATGTCCAAACGCTATTTGCCGATGCTGCGTCCGGTGCCCGTTCGACCGCCCTTGTCAGCCAGGGACGCATAGGTGCCCTCATTGCAGCGAAACCGACGGATCGACGGCATCTGCTTGAAGAAGCAGCCGGAATTACCGGACTGCACTCTCGGCGTCATGAAGCCGAGTTAAGGTTGCGGGCGGCGGAAACGAACCTTGAACGGCTTGACGACGTACTTGGTGCGTTGGAAGAACAGCTAAAAGCGCTGAAAAAACAGGCGCGGCAGGCGACGCGCTATCGCAATTTGAGCGACCATATACGCCGCGCCGAGGCAATTGCCATTCATCACCAGTGGACTGAAGCAACGTCTGAAAAGTCAGCTGCGATGGAGCGTATGTCCAAAGCCGAGGATGCGGTTGCTGATTTGACACAGAAGGTGGCAAGCGCGACAACTGTTCAAACCGAAGCTGCAAACGCTGTCCCTGCATTGCGGGATGCTGAAGCACGAGAAGCAGCTTCACTACAGCGGCTCGTTATCGCGCGCAACGAGTTGGAGCAAGAAGAAAAACGGATCGAAGCCGAACGGCTGGAGTTGATCAACCGAATTGCGCAGATCAAAGGCGACAGAGATCGCGAGATTAGCCTGAAAGAAGATGCCGAAGCAGCGCTCGAACGCTTAAAAAATGAAATTGAGGCTCTTGAAATCGCCGAGCAGAATCAGGAACAGGATATCGCAGATGCGAATGAGGCCTTGAGCGCCGCCAATGCGGAAGTCAGCCGGCTCGAACAAAATTTGACGGACCTATCCCAAGGTATCGCGTCAGACGAAACTCGGCAGGAAGCGCTCAATCGGCGCATAAGCGAATCCGAAGTCAGAAGGTCACGCATCGCGCAGCGTCTGGAAGAACTTTCGGCGGAACGAGAAACGGCAGAGGCGACCATTGATGAACAAGGCGCAGGCGCAGAGTTCACTTTGGAAATGGAGAAACTACGGAATGGCCTTGATGATGCCCGTAAGGCATTGGAAGACACTGAAAGAGACCGTCACACGGCGCTAAAGAAAGAGAATGAAGCCCGAGTATCCTTGCAAGAAGTCGAGACAAAACGAGCCCGCCTCAAGGCGGAAGAAGAAGCACTTGAAGCGCTTTTGACCGTTGGCGACCCTGATCTTTGGCCACCGATGATCGATGCGTTAAGTGTTGAGCCCGGATACGAGCTGGCGCTAGCGATTGCGTTAGGCGATGATCTAAATGCGCCGACTGATGAGGCGGCACCGATACATTGGCGTGCCCTTTCACCTTTTTCCGCGCCAGATTCGCTGCCAAGCGGCGCTGTACCACTTTCAAATGTTGTAAGTGCACCGCGCGAGTTGGCACGTCGATTATCGCAGATTGGTATTGTTGATACTGAAGCGACGGGCAACGCGCTCGCGGGCAAGCTTACGCAAGGCCAACGATTAGTCAGCCGAGATGGCGGATTGTGGCGCTGGGATGGTTATACAGTTGTCGGCGAGGCGAGCGAGGGCTCTGCGGCCAGACTTACCCAAAGGAACCGGCTCAAAGATCTTCATGCCGAAGTGGACCGGGCAGCACGAATTGTCGCCGACGCATCTGAAAAGTTTGAAGAACGGCAAAAAGAATCTGAACGGGCTACCAATCTCGAACAAGCGGCACGGGAGGCCGTTCGAAATGCTGATCAGGCATTTCAGGATATTCGAGACCGTGAAGCCGCACAGAATCGGACCCTTTCCGAAGCCCGTTCTAAAATTGCGTCGGCAGTTGAGAATGCTGAAGTCCTTCGGGCAGACGATGCCGAGATGGAAACGGCCATCGAACAGGCTCAGCGCGATCTAGCCGGCCTAACCGACATCCCAGAGCGTCGGCAGGCAGCAACCAAGTTGCGGGCAGAACTGAGCGAAGCCAGGACTACTGCGACGGAACGTCAAAGTGCATATGACAGATTGGTGGGTGAAGCAGGTTCACGCCGTCAACGTATGTCGGACATGGCTGAGGCGCGGGAGTCGTGGAGCCGTCGTGCTGACAATGCAACCGAGCAAATAGAAGCTCTGCTGCAGCGGCTGGAAATCGCTGAAACAGCATTGCAAAAAGTCACCGCACGGCCCGAGGAAATCACAATACAGCGGACGGAATTGTTTGAACAAATCTCGCTCGCCGAGAAGTCGCGTGACGAAGCTGCTGATACCCTTGCAGAAGGCGAAACCAAATTAGCCGCTGCCGGCAAAGCGCTTCGCGAGATTGAAGCTAGGCTGGCTGAGGCTCGCGAGGAACGGGTGCGTTGCGAAGCAATTCAGGAGCAAGTCGATCAATCCATGGCTGTGATCGCTGAGCGTTGCGCAGAACGCGTAAAATGTACGCCAGACCAAGCGCTCGAAGAAGTGGGTGTCGCCGATGACGACAAGCTGCCTACCCGGGATGCAATCGAAGTTCGCGTTGAACGACTGAAACGGGAACGCGAAAACATGGGTGCTGTCAATTTGCGAGCGGAAGCGGAAGCAGAAGAATTGGATGAACGTATTCAGGTAATGCTGTCAGAGCGTGAAGATCTGATTTCAGCCATTGCACGGCTTCGCCAAGGTATTGCTAATTTAAACCGCGAGGGCCGGACGCGTTTGCTAGCCGCTTTCGAAGAGGTCAACACACATTTTGGCAAGCTCTTTACGCGGCTCTACGGTGGCGGCAAAGCGCATCTTGCATTAACAGAGGCGGAAGACCCGCTGGAAGCGGGGCTCGAAATTATGGCGAGCCCTCCCGGCAAAAAAATGCAAACTCTTTCACTCCTTTCTGGCGGCGAACAGGCTCTCACGGCAATCGCTCTCCTGTTTGCTGTCTTTTTGACCAACCCGGCGCCTATTTGTGTGCTTGATGAGGTCGATGCCCCATTGGATGACGCCAATGTCGAAAGATTTTGTCAGCTCATTAGCGAAATTGCCCGGCAAACTGGCACTCGTTTTCTGATTGTTACGCATCATCGGCTAACGATGGCCCGTATGGATAGACTATTCGGTGTTACGATGAGCGAGCGGGGTGTTTCGCAGCTCGTTTCGGTTGATTTGCAGGCAGCGGAAGAGCTTCGGGAAAGCGCCTGATCGATTCATCATCTTGTCATTTTTTATTGTTATTTTTCAATAGTTTAACCTGTTCTTTTTGAGCCTTGACAGGGTCAGAACCGCCCCCTATGGTGCCCCCGCCTTAAGGGGCGGGAAAGGCGTATTCAGCCATGACCGAGCAAAAGAAATCCGCTTCAACGCAGGATATTGATGCCCGGTTAAAACAGGCGCGCCAAGCAGCCGAAAAATCAGCTGCAAAATCCGGTCCTAAAGGTCCCAGTCGTAGCGGCCTGGCATTGGCCATGCGATTGGGTGTGGAGATTGTTTCGGCGTTGGTAATCGGTGTTGGCATAGGATTGTTACTCGATTACTGGCTCGGTACTAAGCCCTGGTTAATGTTGCTGTTCTTCGTATTAGGCGCGGCTGCGGGGGTTATGAACGTTTATCGGCTTGCGATGGGTATGCAGGATCTTGACGATAACGAGAGAGAATAAAAACGATAGTTCTGATAATTCGGCGTAGCCAAAGGAGAAATTACATTGGCAGCGGAAGGCCATAGCCCGCTAGCACAGTTTGAGATCAAGACCCTGATTCCCCTAAAAATGGGCGAGATCGATGTCTCTTTCACAAATTCTGCGCTCTTTATGACCCTTACCCTGGTTTTGGTAACGCTTTTTCTGGTTTTGGGAATGCGACAGCGTGCCCTTGTTCCAGGGCGCTGGCAATCAATGGCGGAATTATCCTACGAGTTTGTTGCAAATATGTTGCGCGACAACGTTGGCAATGATGGCCGCAAATACTTCCCCTTCGTGTTTTCTCTTTTTATGTTTATTTTGTTCGGCAACATGCTGGGCATGATCCCATACAGTTTCACTTTTACCAGCCATATCATTGTAACGTTCGCACTAGCAGCTGTGGTCTTTATTGGGGTTACAGTGTTGGGTTTCGTAAAACATGGTTTTCACTTCTTCAGTTTTTTTGTTCCACCAGGCGTTTCTGTCGCCCTATGGCCTTTACTTATTCCGATTGAAATTATTTCCTATTTATCGCGGCCGGTTAGTCTATCTGTTCGTTTGTTTGCAAACATGCTTGCAGGTCATACCCTCCTAAAAGTATTTGCCGGATTTATAATCAGCTTGGGTATTTATTTTGGATGGGTCCCACTCGCCTTTGTTGTCGCCTTATCGGGCCTAGAAATACTGATTGCATTTCTTCAGGCCTATGTTTTCACGATTTTAACCTGTCTATATATCAACGACGCCCTTCACATGCATTGACGATCTAAGGACAGCAATTCGCACACTTCGGATTTTGACAAACAACTAGGTAGTAGAAAGGAATTATTATTATGGAAATTGATGCCGCAAAGGCCCTAGGCGCAGGACTGGCAGTAATCGGCGTTATCGGTTCCGGTATCGGAATCGGCACCATATTCGGTGCATATATTAATGCTGTCGGCCGTAATCCATCGATGCAAAAACCACTTTTTGGCACTACGTTGCTGGGATTTGCGCTGGTCGAAGCCGTTGCTTTGTTTGCACTCCTGATTTCTCTTATTTTGCTCTTCGGTTAGATCTCAACAGGAACCCTTTTGAGAGACGGTGTTAGATGCCGCAATTGGACCCAACAACATTTGCTCCGCAGCTTTTTTGGCTGCTGGTAACGTTCGTTCTGCTTTATCTGGTTATGTGGAAGATTATCCTGCCGAAAATCGGCGGAGTCCTGCAGGACCGGCAAGAGCGGATTGATGATGATCTCGAAAAGGCGGAGCAACTAAGGAAGGAAGCCGAGGCTGTCAAAGAAGCATATGAGCAAACCGTCGCCGAAGGTCGAAGCAAAGCACAGGAAACGATCAGGGCGGCAGGCGAGAAGATAGCAGCGGATGCCGCGGAACAGCATGCCGCTCTAACGGAAAAGCTCGCTGCACAAACTTCTGACGCAGAAGCACGTATCGTTGCTGCAAAGGAAGAGGCTTTGAAAAATATCCGTACCGTAGCAACGGAAGTAACGCAGGCAGCGGCTGGACGATTGATCGGACGCGAAGTTTCGGATTCCGAGGCGGAAGCCGCTGTTGGTGCTGTCTTTGATGAGGAGCAACGCTGATGGCTCAGTTACAGACGCCGGAGTTTTGGGTTGCCGCTGGCTTCCTGTTGCTCATTGCGATCCTTGCCAAACCAGCTTGGAAAGCAATTACAACCAGCCTGGACGACCGCGCAGACAAAATCAAAGCGAGCCTTGATGAAGCGGCAAGCCTCAGAGAAGAGGTCCAGCACTTGTTGGCTGATTATCAGCGCAAACAGCGCGAGGCCACTCGCGAAGTCGACGAAATGCTGGCCAATGCGCAAGCTGAAGCAGAACGCACAGCCCAAGAGGCGGCAGAGGCTCTGGAAGAGTCGCTGAAACGCCGCGAACAGCTTGCCATGGACAAAATTTCTCAAGCGGAAGCAGATGCAATGCAGGCTGTTCGCAACACAGCGATCGATGTCGCGGTCGCGGCAACCCAGCGCATTCTTAATGAGAAACTTGATGACGCGGCGGCTGCGCAATTGATCGACAATGCAATCGCCGAACTCCCTGGCAAACTGCACTAACGCCTCTCAATATTCGAACTGAATCTGACTAGCGGCGCCGCTTTCGGTTAGCCTGCAAGCGGTTATATTCGAGCTGCTGCGGCGTAAGTTGAATACCCATATATACGGAATATTCATCCACCTTGGGAAAAGGAGGCATCGGGATTTCCAACCGTACCTCATCAAGAATGGATAGACGTGTTTGATTGCCCTCAAATTTCGCCCTTAGAGGAAAGACGCTCTTTCCCTGAGGTGAAGGATGAAATTTAGGGATAGCAACAAAGTAGCGAAAATCCGTGGTCTTGCTTCTATCAGCCGGGCCGCGTCGAACATCAAAAGCAACATTCAAAGCGATAAGCGCTTTTGTTCGCTTCCTGTTGTACTGGCATTCTCCCCTGAAATCGACAATCCTAATCGTGGCCAAAACATCTGTAATATCGCGACCAGGCCCGGGTTTGAAGTAAGTAACACTATTCGCGTTCTTGAGTAAAAATATCTCTGGACAACGCGGAGGTGGCTTTTTCGACCCCAAGGCGCCGCAGCCTGCCAAGAGGGGAACGACTAGGGCCGCCAACATCCAGTGGCGCCATAATGAAACGATTTGACGAGGAAAAACTCCGATAGAAATCTGGTTCACGCGAGAGGGCCGTTCTTAAAGATAATCTTGAGTAATATTGCGAAAATACTGCGAAGCACCTTTCACGCGCTCGCGATGTCGAAATGCATTACCCATTTCAGCGGCTATGCGACAGGCAATTTTTTCGACTGTTGTGCACTCGGTCATCAATTTTCCTTTCGGTTGCCGCGCTTTTTTACCGCACAAAAAACAATGCATACGTATTCTTCTTTTATAAGGTAAACTCTAGAGGAGGTGTTGAGTTTTCTCAAGTAAAGCAACATATTACGACTAGATGTGAGCAAAGGTGCCAATCAAGAAGATGTCGAAACAAGAGCTTACCATAAAACTCGCTGGGCCACGCGGGTTTTGCGCTGGCGTCGACAGGGCGATTGAGATCGTTGAAAAGGCATTGGAGAAATTCGGCGCGCCGGTTTACGTGCGTCATGAGATTGTGCACAACAAGTTTGTCGTTGATGAATTACGAGATAAAGGCGCAATTTTCGTTGAGGAGCTCGATGAGGTGCCCGACGACGCGCCGGTAATCTTTTCAGCCCACGGCGTTCCAAAATCGGTACCGGAAGCTGCTCAAAACCGGAATATGGTGCACATCGATGCAACGTGCCCATTGGTTACCAAGGTCCATGTTGATGCCAAGCGTCACCGCGGTGCGGGCCGCAGCGTCCTGCTTATTGGACACGCTGGACACCCAGAAGTCATCGGGACGCTCGGGCAACTGCCCGATGGTGAAATTCGTCTGGTAGAGACCGTTGAACAGGCCAAAACGGTAGAAGTATCCCACCCCGAAAATTTATCTTATGTGACCCAAACGACACTTTCGGTTGACGATACTTCGGAAATCATCGCGGCTCTTCAAGAACGATTTCCAAGCATAGAGGCACCCCGGAAAGAGGATATTTGTTATGCCACAACGAATCGCCAGGCGGCTGTAAAAGCCCTGACGCCTGATTGCGACGCGTTTATTGTTTTGGGCGCACCCAATTCTTCAAACTCCGCCCGGCTGGCAGAAGTTGCAAAGGCGGCAGGTTGCCCGAAATCGATTCTTATCGAGCGGGCCGATGAATTCGATGTCGACTGGCTCGAAAATGTCAAAACGGTTGGTGTGACTGCTGGTGCTTCTGCGCCAGAACTTCTCGTACAGGAACTGATTTCTTTGTTAAGAGAGAATTTCAATGTAAGTGTCGAGGAAGTCGCTGTTACATCCGAAAACGTACATTTCAGTCTTCCCAATTCCCTATCAGCATGAAAAATGCCTGAGCATTCAAGTTTTCCATGATGGATATTTTATAGTCACATGGCTGTTTACACCGAAGTATCCGACGAGGATCTCGTATCCTTCGTTGCGGAATACGACATCGGTGACATTCAATCCTGCAAAGGTATCGCCGAAGGCGTCGAAAATTCTAATTATTTGCTGCAAACGGATCGTGGCAATTTTATTTTGACCCTGTATGAAAAACGGGTTCAGCCCGAGGACTTACCTTTCTTTCTGGGTCTAATGGAACATCTTGCCGAACGCAATTTTCCCTGCCCTACTCCAATACATGCGCCCGATGGCGTCGCTTTGCGCGAATTGAACGGTAAACCGGCAGCCATGATCAGTTTTCTATCAGGTATGTGGCCGAAACGTATAAACTCCGATCATTGCCGAGAGGTTGGCGTCGCCGCCGCCAAGATGCACCTTGCAGCGGACGGCTTTGGCCTTAGTCGGAAGAATGGTCTGGATAGAAAAGCATGGCAGCAACTATTTGACCAAACCAAAGATCGAGCTGACGAAATAGACACTGGATTAGCCTCAAAAATTGAATCCGAACTGACATACCTAGACGAGAATTGGCCCGCCGATTTGCCTGGCGGGATCATTCACGCCGATCTGTTCCCGGACAACGTCTTTTTTCATGGCAATGACCTTAGCGGCATCATTGATTTTTACTTCGCCTGCAACGGTTCATTTGCCTACGAAATCGCTATATGCCTCAATGCCTGGTGCTTCGAAGATGACGGCAGTTTCAACATCACCAAGGCGCATAATTTGGTCAAAGGATACAATTCAGCAAGAATGTTGGAAGAAGCGGAAATCACCGCTTTACCGCTCCTCGCCAGGGGCAGCGCTTTGCGGTTTCTGCTGACACGCCTTTATGACCTGTTGAACCACCCTCCGGGCGCCCTGGTTAATCCTAAGGACCCGCTGGAATATCTTCAAAAATTGCGATTTCACCAACAAGCTGACGACCAAAGTGCGTATGGCCTGGCCGGAGAAATGTGAGTAATGGCCGATCAGGACGCTCCCTCGAAAACTCCGTCGGGCACCGTGGAAATTTTTACCGATGGTGCCTGTAGCGGGAACCCTGGTCCTGGTGGCTGGGGTGCGATCTTACGTTGGCGCGGCGAAGAACGTGAAATTTGGGGTGGCGAAGAGGAAACGACGAACAACCGCATGGAACTTACAGCGGCCATTAAGGCATTGGAGACCTTAAAGCGGCCTGTAAAAGCGGTCCTCTATACTGACAGCACCTATGTCAAGGAAGGCATCACAAGCTGGATCGCCGGCTGGAAAGCGCGAAATTGGAAAACGGCAGCGAAGAAGCCTGTAAAAAATGTCGATTTGTGGCAAGCGCTCGACGTTGCTGTCGGAATGCACGAAATAGATTGGCGGTGGGTAAAAGGCCACGCCGGTCATCCCGACAATGAGCGAGCCGATGAGCTGGCCCGTCGCGGCGCCGACGAAGCGCGGGGCGAACTATGAACGAGGATACGAAACCGGTTGAAGCTGATTCCCCTAATGTGATTACCTTTCCGCCAGTCATCTATGGGACGTTTTTTATCATCGGCATAATAACCGATAGAGCATTGAGTCACTCACTGGATTTCCACGGTTACCGCCATCCAGTGGGATGGGTTTTGGTAGCAGTTGGCGCTTTCATCGTGTGTTGGGCCCTTGCGCAATTTATTAAATCAAAAACACATGTCGATGTCAGAAAGCCCGCAACAACCCTCGTGACTGACGGTCCCTATCGTTTCTCCCGAAACCCTATGTATTTGGCCGCAAGCCTTCTGTATGCAGGTATTGCCATCGCCTTCGGAAAGGTTGCGACGCTCGCATGTCTTTTACCTTGCGTGTTTGTTCTCCATTACGGTGTCATAAAGAGAGAAGAACACTACCTCGAAGAAAAATTTGGTGATGAATACACACAATTTCGTGCAAGAATAAGGCGTTGGCTGTAACCAGCGGTGTAAGCAGAAGAAATACTAAAAAAATTGGAGGCCAGCCTTGTTTGATAAGTCTGGTACCGCAGATGAAATTGAGGCTGTAATCAGCAGTGCAGCCCTAAAAGAATTTTTTTCATATTGGAAATCGCTCAGCGATGATGATCGATTTCCGTCGCGCGATGCTTTTGACCCCATGGCGGTGCCACGTTTCCTGCCTACTGTTTTTCTCATTGAGGTTTCTGACGACGATTTTCGTTATCGGCTGGTGGGCAGCCTGATCGAAGAACGCTACGGCCGCGGTTCAATGAAAGGACTCACACCCGCAGATGTAATGGGAGAAAGAGCAGAAAATGTCTTGGTACCCTATCGTATCGTTCGGGACCAGGGCCACTTGTTTTATCGAGAAGCGAGTCTCGATTGGCTTCACGAAACGCGAAAATACATCATGTACAAAGCGCTTTTGCTACCCCTCAGCGATGATGGTCAAAATGTAAACATGATTCTTGGAATGCACGATTTTATTAGCCAGTGATTAAGGCCGTGGCGCTTACTCCGGCAGCCCTACAGCGCGCAATGAACGACGACCCCTTTCCAGGTGCTTACTCTCTAGGCAATTTTGCGTTTTCTTCGCTAAGAGCATTTTGGATTTCGACGGAAGCGTTGAGAGCGTCAATTGCACTGGCAAATTCCGCCAGAAACCTATCCTCCATTGTCTTGAATATTCGTCCGTTGTTTTGCGAAACTGTAGGTTCGATTAAATTTGACGTCATCCGTTTGAATTTTTCGAGTGTACCGGTTTCATCAACCTGCGACCGCGCGTGCCAAAAGAAATAGGCAGCACCACTAAGGCACCACCTTTTAAGATCGATATTTGTAGATGTTTTACAGCTGTCCAAGCATGTGTTCAGCGCTCGAAACTTCAAAGGCACCGCCTTCTTCGACGTTTAATTTATCGATGACACCATCCTTGACGACCATCGAATATCTTTGCGCTCTCATACCCATGCCGCGCCCAGTAAGATCAAGTTCAAGGCCTAAGGCTTTCGCAAAATCGGCACTACCGTCGGCCAACATCATGATTTCGCCAACATCCTGATCTTTACCCCAGGCATCCATGACAAAGACATCATTTGCAGCCGTGCAGGCAATGGAGTCGACCCCCTTTGCCTTTAATTCAGCTGATTTTTCGACAAATCCGGGAAGGTGTTTCGCGGAACAGGTGGGCGTAAACGCCCCGGGCACCGAAAACAGAGCAACTGTTTTGCCAGCGAATAATTCGTCGCTCGTCATATCTGCGGGCCCGTCTGGACCCATAACTTTAAAGGTTGCAGCTGGAACTTTTTCACCTTCTTGGACGGTCATCTCCGTACTCCTCTGAAATAATTAAATGATCGGCGACATTTATTAATTGCCGGATCGGTTTCAATACAAATAGATAGGGGAAGCTGGCAGCGATGTCACCCCGATGCCCGGCAGAATTGTCGCTATTGTTTAGCTAAAGCTCTGCCTTCTCGCGCACCATTGAGCGCAGCAGCCACCACATCTTTGCGTAACAATTCGGGTAAGACAATTCCCTGCGGCGCTTTGGGTCCAAAAACCACATTAAAAGGAATGCCATAACGCATAAACCGCTGCAGGAATGCCGTTATTACAGGATCGGGCCGAGTCCAGTCCGCTCTCATCGCGACGACATTGCTATTTTTGAGTCGTTTCACGATTTCCCCAGTGTCCAATACGAGCGCTTTATTGACTTTGCAGGTCACGCACCAATCTGCGGTAACATCAACGAATACTGTCTTGCCGGCCGAAACATGGCGGGATATCGCTGCAGGATCGAACTTTTGCCAAAGCGCATCCGTATTCGATTGTACGTTGGTTTGGGCAAATTGTGGTGGAACAAGAACCGTGACCAACGCGACGACAACAGCCCCAGAAACAATAAGTTTGCGCGCGTTTTCCGCCACTTTGTTGTGAAAGGAAATGACCAGCACAAGCGCGACAAGCAATCCGGCTGAGGTGAGTGCAGCGGTCCGGCCGATCTGGGTATCGAGAACCGTGACAAGCCAAGCAGCAGTTGCTGCCAGCGCGAACGCCAGGATTTTTCGCAAGGTAATCATCCAGGGACCTGGCTTAGGGAACCGGTTTGCCAATGCCGGAAAGGCGGAAACGAGTAAATACGGTAGAGCCAGACCCAATCCCAGCGCAGTAAAAATGAGATAAATTTCAAATGCACCGCGCGCCAGAGCGAAACCCACGGCCGTACCCAAAAACGGCGCGGAACAAGGCGTTGCCAGGAGCGCGGCAAAAGCACCGGTCGCAAAGTGACCAGCCATTCCTTGTCCTTGGCCTGCGGTTGCCGCACGATCAGATAGGAACGAAGGAAGACGGATTTCAAACAGGCCCCAAAGATTTGCCGCAAATAAAGCGACTACGACAGCCATCGCTGTTAAAAAGACGGGTTGTTGAAACTGAATTCCCCATCCTGTCGCCTGGCCAGCAGCTTTAAGCACTACTGCGGCTGTTCCCAGTATCAAGAACGAGACAAGAATACCGGCTGCTGACGCAAGAAATCCTTTGCGCACGATGTGGGGTTCTTCTCCACCATGCCCGATCACTGACAACATTTTAAGCGAGAGTACGGGCAGCACACACGGCATAAGATTGAGGATAAGCCCGCCAAGCACAGCCAGAGCGACAATTCCAAGCAACGTCGTAAAAGAGACTGGCGGTGGCTCTGTAATCACCAACTCCGCGCCGGGTTTGGTCTTCAGTTCAATCGCGCCTTTTGTATCCCCCAGGAGCGTCAGAATAACGTCCTTGCCAACAAGGTCCGTCGGAGTGCCGCTTTTTACGGATTTTATCGGGGGTGATACCAACGCTGCGAGTACGGTTTTGCCCTCAGAATCGCGGTCAATCACCTTGGCCTTTGCAAATCGAAACCCGCGAGGCCCCTCTATAAGAAGGTCGGGATTCCCGGAGATTGCAGCAGCAACGCGCAAAGTCTGGCTGCCTGCAGGCCCGACAACAGACACATTACTGATGAGACTGTTTTGAGGCGTGACAATTTTCGGCACGAGTGCTTTGAATTTTTGGATTAAATAGCCCTCGGGAGATGAGGATTCAGGACCTGCCGGAAGAGAGAGGGCCAGCTTTGCCTCGTAAGGAACACAAATTTCTTCACAGGTGAGATAAGGCACCTTGGCGGCCACATTGATCGGCTGCCCCGGCTGAATTGGGGCGAGCGTCAGAGGCAACACAACTTCCTTTTTGTACCCCAGTGTCTCAAGCCCGGTAACGCTAAATCGCGTTGGTGCGGGCCAGTCAATTTTAACATCTGCGAGATTGCGTGATCCGGTCCAGTTTGGTCTGGGCGGGAATCCCGCATCGCCGGGCGAACGCCAATAGATTTTCCAGCCGGGCTTCATCTTAAAATGCAACCCGAGTTGCAATTTCTCAGCTTTACCAGCCGAGTTACTAGCGGCGATAAGACGAACCGCCCCGTGATCCGTTGTCCACCACGGGCTCGCGGCGCCAAAAGCCGCGTTTGATCCGGCGAAAAAGGTAAATAAAACCAGTAATTTGCCAATTAGCCGGGAAAAATGAGTTTTTTGCCTTAAATTTGCCAAAGCTTTTTCGTTAATGAATCATCGTTAGGATATTATATAGGCAAGGGAACATAACATATTGGTAAAATGTGCGTGTCCTGATCAAATTCGTTACACTGCAGTGTCAACGCTGGAATTGATATGACAGACAAACCGGAATCCGAAGATAACTCAACATACCTGACAGGCAATTTACTTATCGCAATGCCCCAAATGCAGGACGACCGTTTTATGCGGTCAGTTGTTTACGTTTGCGCCCATACCTCGGACGGTGCGATGGGTCTGGTGATTAATAAAATCGTTGAGAGCGTCAGCTTTCCGGAACTTCTCGACCAGCTCAACATAAGCGCGGACAATGCAAATCGTGAAATTCGCGTTCATTTTGGCGGACCTGTCGAAACAGGGCGTGGATTTGTGCTCCACTCGGCCGACTATGTACAGGATGCTACGCTTGTTATTGATGACGAAGTCGCTCTGACTGCTACGGTTGATATTTTGAAGTCTATTGCCGATGGCGAAGGCCCCGATCGGAGTATCCTAGCTCTTGGCTACGCTGGGTGGGCTCCCGGCCAACTCGATCAGGAAATTCAGGCAAATGGTTGGCTCAGTGTGCCAGCGGATAACGAGCTCGTGTTTGGCACGACGCCAGATTCCAAATGGGAGCGGGCTATGGGCAAAATCGGCATCGACTTTAATATGCTATCTGGCGATGCGGGCCACGCGTAAATTTTGGTATCAGGCTGCTTTTAATTGTTCGGCAATTTCTTCATAAGACGGTAACTGGCCGACGGGCCCAATTGCAGCAATCGTTGGATCACTAGAGAGCAACCTCGCAATAGCTTGCTCAATGTCCGAAGTCCGCAGAGCATCAACTTTCTCGATCAGCTCTTCGATAGACAGGACACGTCCAAACACAGCGATTTGACGCGCGATTTGTTCGGCTCGGGCCGCTGTACTTTCCAATGACATAACGATGCCGGTACGCATTTGTGCCCGTGCCCTTGCCAACTCCTTCTCTTGTATAGATGAGGTTGATCTCTTTAGTTCATCACAAAGCGAGGGAACGAGTTCGAGCAATCCTTTTTCTCCTGTTCCCGCATATACGCCGAAGATCCCACTGTCGGAGTAAGCAGAGTTAAAGCCATAGATCGAATAGACCAGCCCTCGCTTCTCACGAATTTCTTGAAAAAGACGGGATGACATTCCCCCGCCCAGAACCGAAGCCGCTACAGCAACTGCGTAATAATCCGGATCGTGGAACCCGGCCGACTTAAACCCAAGAACCAAATGAGCCTGCTCCAGATCTCTCGCCTCCCGCATATCGCCGCCTCGATAGTGAGCTGCGGCGGGTTCTTTCAGATCGTTGTTCTCCAAACTTGCGAACTGCCGTTCAACCATTGCAACGACCGCGTCATGATCAAGTTTTCCGGCGGCCGAGAAGATCATTCTTTGCGGCGTATAATGCGTACCCATATACCCCATCAACGTGTCACGGGTCATACTGGCAACAATTTCAGGCGGCCCGAGAACTGGCCGACCGAGTGGTTGATCAGGAAATGCCGTGCTTTGGAAATGGTCAAACACGACATCGTCAGGCGTATCGAACGACTGTCCTATTTCCTGCAGAACTACTGCGCGTTCGCGTTCCAGTTCATCCTGGTCAAAGACAGAGTTTTGCAAAATGTCGCCAATGATATCGATCGCGATATCTATATTGTCCTTCAGAATAGTTGCGTGAAACGCCGTAATTTCACGGGACGTAAATGCGTTTAAATGACCGCCGACAGCTTCGATCTCTTCGGCAATATCGCGCGCTGAGCGCTTCGCGGTTCCTTTAAAGGCCATATGTTCCAAAAGGTGCGAAACACCGTTGTTCGCCGCGGTTTCGAAACGGGCACCGGCTTGCACCCAGACACCAAGAGAAACGGTCTCCACGGTTTCAAGACGATCAGTTACAACCGTTAATCCATTGGGGAGTTTAGTGACATCAACTGTCATGATTGCGACGCTTGCTCCCGTACATATGCTTGAACTTTGTTCAAGTCGTTCGGTAACGTTTCCAGGCGCTCTGGCCGTTCGAGTAAATCAGCTAAAGCCAGAGGAAGGGGTGGGCGCACATTGATTGCCGCTTCAACAGCATCCGGAAATTTCGCCGGGTGTGCCGTCGCCAGAGAGACAACGGGTACCGATTGATCAACACCGCAATGTTTCGCGGCGTTCAATCCAGTTGCCGTATGGGGGTCGATGATCACGCCACAGGCCTCATAAGTCTCCTTGATCTGGCGTTTGATACCGTCATCATCCAAGCGTTCTGCCGAAAACATACTACGCGCATTTTCCAGCACCTCTGATGACGCCGTCATGCTACCGCTTTGCCGAAATGCCGTCATGGCCTGGCTAACAATGCGAGCATCGCGTTCGTAAAGGTCGAACAACAATCTCTCAAAATTGCTGGATATCTGAATATCCATCGCCGGGCTGAGGGTCGCGACGACATCGCGAGCCTCCATCTCGCCAGTTTCCAGGAACCGCGCGAGAATATCATTTGTGTTAGTTCCAATTATCAAACGCTCGACCGGAAGCCCAATTTTTGCGGCAACATATCCTGCAAAAATGTCGCCAAAATTTCCGGTGGGAACAGAATAAGCGACTGATCGATCGGGCGCGCCCAAGCTGAGTGCCGAGGATACGTAATATACAACCTGAGCCATGATCCGCGCCCAATTGATCGAATTCACAGCTGAAAGGTTTTGCTCGTTACGAAATGCTGCATCGTTAAACATCTCTTTGACGAGGTCCTGGCAATCGTCAAAAGTTCCTTCGATGGCAATATTATGGACGTTGGGTTCGGACACAGTGGTCATTTGACACCGCTGTATATCCGAAACCCGTCCCTTTGGATGGAGAATAAATATCTCGATCGCCTCGCGGCCGCGACAGGCTTCGATTGCTGCTGAACCAGTATCGCCCGACGTCGCACCGACGATCGTTATGCGCTCGCCGCGCTTGGCCAGAATATGATCGAACAGGCGACCCAACACCTGAAGGGCAAAATCCTTAAACGCCAAAGTCGGGCCGTGAAATAGTTCCAGGAGGAATAAATTACTGTTGAGCTGCTGCAACGGCGCAACAGCGGCGTGGGTAAAATCGGCGTAGGACTCATCAATGATCGATTTAAGATCCGAGTCCTCAATTGCCCCATCGACAAACGGCTGTATCACCCGAAATGCAATTTCAGCATAGGAGAGACCACGCATCGATCGAAGCTGTTCAGCGGAAAGCTGCGGCCATTCTTCAGGCACATAGAGCCCGCCATCGCTGGCCAGTCCAGCGAGTACCGCTTCTTCAAACTCGAGAACCGGCGCTGTTCCCCGTGTGCTCACATAACGCAATCTAATCTCCTTGGCCGATCCGGCCTAAAACGGCGGCACAGACTATCGGCGATGCCTCGGCGGAGCAACATAGCAGCACCGTAAATTTAAACTGAATTGTCAATTAAGATATCGGGCCTTCAGATGTGATTTGAACGCCTCGGTCCCAAGCGGTAAGCCTGTTGCCTCGGTCAATATTTCATCCGTAGTGCCAACCGATCCTTTGCCATGAATATTGGTCCGCAGCCAGGTCATTAGCGGCCCGAAATCCCCCTCCGAAATAGCCGGTTTGATATTGCGATCAGCGCCAGACGCCGCCTGATAAATTTGTGCTGCTGCCAGAGCACCCATGGTGTAGGTGGGGAAATAACCGAAAGCGCCATCGAACCAGTGAATGTCCTGTAAACATCCTTCCCGATCTGTCTCAGGAACGATACCCAATAATTCTTTCATCCCGTCATTCCAGGCTGTCGGCAGATCTGAAATCTGCATCTCGCCGGAAATGAGAGCCCGCTCCAAACGATAGCGCAAAATTACATGTGCAGGATATGTCACCTCGTCCGCATCAACACGAATAAAGCCGCGCTCCACCCGCGCTTGCAAACGCTGCATATTGTCCGGCGCCCATGCTGCCCCGGAGCCGTTAAAAGCATCTCTCATCAGCGGAGCAGCAAAGGTCAAGAACTCCGAACCTCTGCAAATTTGCATTTCGACCAACAAGGACTGGCTCTCATGGAGCGCCATGCCCCTTGCCTGGCCAACTGGTTGCAAACGCCACTCAACGGGCAGTCCACGTTCATACATAGCGTGACCAGTTTCGTGCAATACCCCCATTAGGCTTTGCGCAAAATCGTCTTCCTCATATCGAGTCGTAATTCTAACGTCGTCGGGAACTCCGCCGCAGAAAGGATGCAGGCTAATATCGAGCCGGCCATGATCGAAATCGAAACCAACATGCTCCATAAGTTTGGCCGCCAATTTCTGTTGTGCTGTCAGATCAAATGGTCCGACCGGTTTAAGGGGTTCACCAGCTGCCTCCTGCCGCGATAAGGCGTCATCGAGGAAGTTTGGAAGAAAAGAGGCAAGATCATCAAATAGCCGGTCGATATCGACGATACGCGTACCAGGTTCAAACTGATCCAGTAAAGCCTCATAGGGCGACACACCCAGAGTAGACGCTTTTGTTTCTGCCTTTTGCCTTACCAAGTTCAAGACTTCGGATAGTGCATCTGAAACTGCCGCAAAATCGTTCTTGGGTCGTGCCTCCCGCCAAATCATTTCACACTTACTGGACGACTTACTAAGAGCTTCTACGAGTTCACCGTCCAGTGCATTGGCGTGTTGCCAGCGCCGCCGCATTTCGCGCAGATTTGCCAACTGCCAGATGTCATCAAGTGACTGCGTCTCGGCGTCATTGAGCAAATCCTCTAGCAATGGGTCCGTAAGCAACTCGTGAATTGTGAGTTTCATTGCGGCCAACTGCTCGGCCCGTGAACCCGCGCCGCCGTTCGGCATGATGACCGACATATCCCAGTGCAGAATTCCTTCCGCTTCCTCGAGAGCCCCAATGCGCCGAAAACGCGATTCCAGTTCGGTATAGGAAGACATTATTAATTCGATCTCAATCTGTATTGATTGTATGTGACTGACATGGCACTACCGCAACATAGTTATTATGTGGTTGAATACGCTAGATTACTCGCCGAAGGCGCACGAGCAATATCATGGCAACATCCGTAAACCCAAAGGGAAAATCTCCCACACCAAAAGAAGCTGGTGAATCGAACTGGCCAACCCGGCAAACGGAAATTGAAAATTGGACGGACAAGTATTTTTCTCGAAGCAAGGAAGCAGTAGCAAAGTTTGGTGATGCCCAGGTAACCTACGCTTTGTTCATGCGGCGTCCTGTTATATCTGCTCCTCGCCTTGCACTCGATTGGCTTCAGGCCGTAGCAGACGAACGCAGCACAGATTTTGACATCGACCTGCAATACAAGGAGGGGAAGTGGGTCGGTGCTGGTGAACCTATTGCCTATGTAACTGGCTCGTTCTCTCAGTTGGTTGATTTGGAAACGCTGCTGTTACAGAAGCTCGGCCCCGCCTGCATTGCAGCCTACAATGCCTATACGATGTGTTCAGACCTTCCAAAGGTCGCCTTTATGGCTATGGATGCAAGACACTGCGCTGGCACGAGCATGGCAGAAATGATGGCGTACGCGGCCTCCGTTGGCTCAGCCAAAGCGAAAAAGAAAGTGGGCGCGATTGGATTCATTGGAAATGCGACGGACGCAACCGCCCATTACTTTGATGAAGAAGACGGCAAGGGCACGATGCCGCACGCCTTTATTGGTTATGCGGGCAGCACATTAAGAGCTGCTGAAATGTTTCGGGAGGCCTTTCCTGAGATGCCGATGACCGTTCTGGTCGATTACTTTGGACAGGAAGTTTCCGACACACTTGCCGTCTGCAAGAAATTTCCCGAACTTGTTGAACAGGGAGGACTCTCGTTCCGTCTTGATACGCCGGGGAGCCGTTATATAGAGGGCCTGGATCCAGCCGCCTCCTACGCCGTCCTTGAACGGCACGTGCCAGAGGTCGTCCGGGGCTATCGTTCGAAGGCAGAGCTTTCATATCTCGTAGGCGCGGGCGTTTCCGCCGCAGCAATTTGGCGGATGAGAGAAGTACTCGACAGCGAAGGCTATAAGAACGCGAGAATCGTCGCCTCAAGTGGCTTTGGTCCGGCGAAATGTCATCTTTTTGCAGAAGCCGAAGCGCCGGTGGATGTTATCGGTACCGGCAGTTATCTCCCTACGACGTGGAGCGAAACCTACGCCACAGCAGACATCATCGAATATAACGGGACGGCACGGGTCAAGCTTGGCCGTGAGTTCCTTCTCCGTCGCTAACAGCCTCCTTTTTGGCACCCTCTTTGTACAAAACGTAGTAAGAGCTGGCGAAAATTAGTGTCGCTCCGAGCCACGTCCAGGGTGATGGCAGTTCGGAAAATAGTATGAAGGCAATCAGAACACTTGCGGGCAATCGTACAAAATTAAAGGGCTGAACCACCCGCGCATCTGCTGCCCGGACGGAATAGGCATGAAACAAACCCGCCAGGAGTTGCAATGTCCCAAGCGCAAAGATTAGCGGCAAATCAGACCAAGACGGTGTTTTCCAGACAAAAAGTGCGGGGACCAAAGCAAGCGGCAAAGCGAGCAATTGCCCATAAAATGTAATCTGCGCTGGCGAATCCGTTCGTGACAGAGATTTTATGCAGATATTGGTGGCGGCATAGGTTATGGCTGTTACTAGCACCGCGGCCGCCGCAAGGGTAATTGCAATAATTCCAGGCCGCAAAATAACGAGAGCGCCTATAAACGCCACTCCGCAGGCAAGCCAGGCTTCAATACCTGCTCTTTCTTTCAGAATGAAAACCGCCATGACGATGGTGATCATCGGAACGAGGAACAAGAGTGCATAGACCTCACCGATAGGCATATTCGCAAGCCCGAAAAATACGCACACCATACCGGTATAGCTGAAGGCGGTTCTCACCATGTAGAGAGGCAGCCGGGTGGTAGAAAGCGTGCCAAGGCCTGCTGTCCGAAACATCCAGGGCGAAAGGAGCAGCAAGCCAACCGCGCTACGAAAAAACACCAGCTGAAACGTGTTATAGGTATCCGACAACTCTCGAATACAGGCCGCTGAAAAAGCAATCATGAGCGACGCGCCACACATCCAGAGCGCACCGCGGACGGATGCCCGCTTCCAGAACGTTGCTGTTAGCACTATCGCCGCCTCTGCCGCCAATAGACGATCGAAAGCACCACTAAACCCAGCGCCATGCCATACCAAGTGAGCGCATACTGAAAATGATTGTTTGCGGGCATTTTTATACCACCGCCACCAATAGGATAACCTTTGTTTTTAGGGAGTGACTCTGAAATGATCCAGTACGGCGTCACTTTTTCGATCCTCATTTGGGCGGCCATCGCTTTGGGGTCCACTCGAAACCACTGGCCCTTTCTCGGGTCATTCTCATGCTCAAAATATCCCGACTTGCGCGGCCAACTGGCAACACCGACTACAGAGACAAAATCCGTTTGATGACCTTTCTTTCTTTTCGCAGCAGATTTCAATTCTTGCGGTATCCAGCCGCGATCGACCAGAATGAGTTCTCCCGACGAATGCTTTAACGGTGTCACGACATGCCAACCAGGGCGTCCGCGAAATGGTTTTGGCCCGACGAACAATTCTTTCTCATACATGAACCGGCCATCAATGGTGACACGTCTATAGGACTCCGGATTGGAATGGCTCGGTTTTAAAATCTGGACTGGGGGGAGAGAAAGTTTGGCGAGCCGTTGCGCAATTATGTCTTCTTTCCACGCTAATCGCTGCAGTTGCCAGGTCCCCATTCCGATAAGTATGCAAAATACCCCCAGAGCGAGCACTGCTAAAATTACGCGCGATGACGTTGATTCTGAACTGGTGGAGGCCTCATTCGTCATATTTATGGCGCAGGTTTTTGAAGTGATATGCGATCAATGTTGCCTTCACGGGCCGTAACAATGCAATAGCAAGCAAAATAATTATCGGCGGCCAAACCAGAAGGTGTGCCCAGATCGGCGGCGAAAATACTGTTTCAAACCAATACGCCATTGGCACAACAAGGGTACCAAGAATAAAAATCACGAAAACGGAAGCACCATCACCGGTATCATGTGGTGACAGATCGAGCTCACACATCGAACAATGATCAACAACGGTCAAAAGACCGCGGTACAGGGCACCTTTTCCACATCGTGGACACCGACACTTCCACCCCGTTTCGCCAGGCCGCAACCGTGGATAGCGTCCCGGCGATTGACCGGACATTCTAATTTATTCTCCACGCACTTTCACGCCACAGCGACATGCTGTGGCCAGAACGATTATATAAGATAGTGGCGCTTACGAAATGGTCGGCGCGTCTCCTGCGCCCCACCAATAGATGCAGCAGAAGAGGAACAACCAGACAACATCGACGAAATGCCAGTACCAGGCCGCAGCTTCAAAGCCAAAGTGATGGTCTTGTTTGAAATGGTCCTTGTAAGCCCGATAAAAACACACGATGAGGAAAGTCGTGCCAACAATGACATGGAAGCCGTGAAAGCCGGTAGCCATATAAAACACGGTTGGATAAATACCGCCTTTACCCGGCGCATCCTCTTCAAACGCGAAGCTAAACGCAGCGTGGCTGTATTCGTATCCTTGAACGCCGGTAAAAATCAGACCAAGGAAAATGGTCAGGCCGAGACCCTGCAACATATGTTCTTTGTTGCCCTCTAACAAAGCGTGATGTGCCCAGGTCAACGTGACGCCAGAGGTAAGCAGAATAAGCGTATTCAGAAATGGCAGGCTCCAGGGATCAAACGGAATAATTCCCGGAGGTGGCCAGGTACCTTTAATTTGTTCTGGCGGAAACAAGCTGGCATTGAAAAATGCCCAGAACCACGCGACAAAAAACATAACTTCTGAGGCGATAAATAGCGCCATGCCGTATCGCATCCCAACCTGTACAGGAATGGAATGGTGGCCTTGAAACGTCGCCTCTCTCGTGACGTCGCGGAACCAAAAAGCCATGACCGCCGCCACCCCAAGGAATCCAAGCGCCAGCAGCCATGATCCGCCATCATGCATGTACAAAACAGTACCTACCGCCAGAACGCCCCCACTAAGAGCGCCGAGAACTGGCCAAGGACTTGGGTCGACGAGATGCCAGGGGTGTTTGTGTTCTGCGTCATGTGTTTCTGCAGTGCTATCAGCGGGTGCAACCATTTTCGTATTTCCAGAGGTTTGTTATCGCTTCATCAATTGACCGCGTTCGGGGTCTTGCCCGTCAGCGATGATTTCGTAGTCCAGGCGGAGCCTTCCGCTTTCTTATCTTTAGTCTCTACCGATTTAAAAAACGTATATGACAAGGTAATGGTTTCAACATCATCTAACCCCTTGTCCTCTGCGATTGCAGGATCAATGTGAAACTGAACGGGTAAATCAACTGATGCACCCGCACCCAGTTTCTGTTCAGTGAAACAGAAGCAATCGATTTTGTTGAAGTACTTTCCGGCTTTGTTCGGAACAACGTTAAAAGTCGCGGTGCCTGTCACATCATAGGGGACCAACGATTTAGCCTGATAAAATGCCAAAACGGGTTCCCCCACCTTAACGGAAATAGCTCTCTGAACTGGCTCAAACTTCCACGGCAATTCAGGATTCGTATCGGCGTTAAACCGGATTACAATTTTACGATCAAGAACTGTGCTGGCGTTGGTATCGGCTACCTGCGTTGTGCCTCCATAACCAGTCACTTTGCAAAACAGCTCATACAGTGGAACGGCATATGCCACGAGCGTTGTCATTCCCGCGAGAATGCACAGAACGCCGAACAAGGTAACTGTTTTCCCGTGCCGGCTCATTCGTTAAACCCCATGCGTACAATGGTAATCACGTAGAACAAGGCGACCATGCCGATGAGAACAGCAAGCAAAGCACGATTGCGCCGCTTCTGTCTGGCGCGTTGCTCTTCCTGTTGGTCCACCATCATTTCCATTGATCACGCTGTAAACCCGACAGCTTTGTCTGCGATAAGCGCTGCAAAAAGCAAAAACAGATACAGGATTGAAAAGGCGAAGGTATGACGTGCATAGCGATCACCCTGCTCCCGATAAATCGCGATCGAAAGGCCTACAAAAATCATTCCGAGAACACCCGCAACGACACCGAATACCCAGCTGGACATGCCGATAAATGTGGGTGCCATACCAATCGGCACCAACAAGACTGAATAGAAAACGATCTGTCGTTTTGTTTCCCGTATACCTGCGACAACAGGCAACATAGGGACGCCCGCCTTTTCGTAATCACCTTTGCGATAAAGAGCCAATGCCCAAAAATGGGGCGGCGTCCACATGAAGATAATCGCGAACAATACAATTGAGCTTAGCGAAATATCGCCGGTTACCGCTGCCCACCCGACCATCGGAGGAAATGCACCGGCTGCGCCTCCGATGACAATATTCTGCGGTGTGCGCCGCTTTAGCCACATCGTGTATACGAAAACATAAAAGGCGATTGTGAACGCAAGAAGCGCAGCTGCAGCCCAGTCAACAGCAATTCCCATTACCATCACTGACCACGCCGCTAGCGCAACGCCAAATCCTAGCGCTGCACCGGGTTCTACTCTTCCCTTTGGTACTGGACGCTCAGCGGTACGTGCCATGACGGAGTCTATATCCCGGTCATACCACATGTTTATGGCACCGGACGCCCCAGCGCCGACAGCGATACAAAGCACTGCAACGATAGCGATAACGGGATGTATCGTCCCTGGTGCAAGATAGAGGCCAGCCATCGCGGTAAAAACGACGAGCGACATTACCCGCGGCTTCAGCAAAGCAATATAATCGGCGACATCGCCGCCAGCGGGCACCGCCGCTGTCATTGTCATATTGGCTGTCTTATTGCTCACTGAAATATTTCCCTATTGCCTGACAAGACGAGCTATTTGACCTGCGGCAGTTCGTCGAATGAGTGGAATGGCGGCGGCGATGACAACGTCCACTCTAACGTCGTAGCACCTTCACCCCACGGATTCTCCGCAACCTTCTCGCCAGACGAGAATGTCCTATAGAGCATGAACAGGAAGATCAGGACACCGAACGCCGAGACATAAGACCCATAGGACGATACAGCATTCCAGCCTGCGTAGGCGTCAGGATAGTCGGGAATACGCCTCGGCATACCTGCAAGTCCGAGGAAATGCTGCGGGAAAAATACGATGTTCACACCAATGAAGGTAACCCAGAAATGGAGCTTGCCTAGCGCTTCGGAATACTGTCGCCCACACATCTTTGGAAGCCAGTAATAGAAGCCCGAGAAAATCGCAAACACGGCACCCAATGACAGCACATAATGGAAATGTGCGACCACGTAATAGGTATCGTGCATCGCCGTATCGACACCTGCATTGGCCAGGACAACGCCCGTTACACCGCCGACAGTAAACAGGAAGATAAAGCCGATCGCCCACAACATGGGTGTTTTAAACTCGATTGAGCCGCCCCACATTGTCGCAATCCAACTAAATATCTTAATCCCCGTCGGCACAGCGATCACCATTGTTGCCGCCGTAAAGTAGGCTTTTGTATCGACGTCCAAGCCGACTGTATACATATGATGAGCCCAAACGATGAAGCCCACGACACCAATTGAAATCATGGCGTACGCCATACCGAGATAGCCGAAGACCGGTTTTCTCGAGAAAGTCGACACGACCTGACTGATGATGCCAAAGCCGGGAAGGATAAGAATATAAACTTCAGGATGCCCAAAGAACCAGAATAGATGCTGGAACAGGATTGGGTCACCGCCGCCAGCGGCGTTAAAGAAAGTCGTGCCGAAGTTACGGTCAGTCAGCAGCATGGTAATCGCGCCAGCCAATACAGGAAGCGACAACAACAACAGGAATGCCGTAACCAAAATTGACCATACGAACAGGGGCATCTTATGCAGTGTCATACCGGGAGCACGCATATTCAGAATTGTCGTAATAAAGTTCGCGGCACCGAGAATTGAACTGGCACCAGCTAGATGAAGCGAGAAAATTGCGAGATCGACCGCAGGCCCGGGTTGCCCTACATCCGAACTTAACGGTGGATAGATGGTCCAACCACCACCGACACCTTCACCGCCCGCTGGCCCCGCAACAAAAGGTGACGCCAATAACAGCGCGAACGAAGGAATGAGCAGCCAGAAACTAATATTATTCATACGCGGGAACGCCATATCTGGCGCGCCAATCATAAGCGGGACAATCCAGTTACCAAATCCCCCGATCATCGCTGGCATAACCATGAAGAAAATCATGATCAGACCATGCGCAGTCACGAGCACGTTGAACATGTGGTGATCGCCACCGAGTATCTGATTGCCAGGTTCCTGCAGTTCCATCCGGAACAACACGGACATGGCTCCGCCTATGATACCCGCCACAATAGCGAAAATAAGGTACATCGTACCGATGTCCTTATGGTTTGTGGAATAGACGAACCGGCGCCAGCCAGTGGGCGTATGATCGTCGTGGCCGTGGGAGGTTGCTGCGTCACTCATTTCCTACCTGCCTTCTTGCTCAACGAGCCGAGTTATTTAGTTTTGCGACGTCGCGCCGCTTTTGTTTTAAGGGCTCAAGGCCGGCTGCCTTGCGCTGTGCGGTCACCCATTTCGCGAAGGCCGCTTTTGAAACGACCTGAACTTTGATCGGCATAAAACCATGGTCTCGACCACAAAGTTCCGAGCATTGTCCATAATAGGTGCCTTCTTTGTTGACGTTGAACCAGGTTTCGTTCAGCCGACCGGGAACCGCATCAATTTTTACCCCGAAAGCGGGAACCGCCCATGCATGGAGTACATCATTTGATGTTACCTGAACACGCACCGTTGTGTTGACGGGAACAACCACCACCTCATCGGTTTCGAGGAGTCGCTTCGGATCTGCAACTTTGTTGTCTTGGGCCCACTTCTGAAGTTCTTCATCCTTAATGAGGTTCGCGATGAACGAGAAGTTTCCATGATCAGGATATTCGTAACCCCAGTTCCACTGATTGCCAATTGCCTTGATCGTCATATCTGCCTTAGGCACAACGTCAGCCTTGTAAAGCAGCTTAAATGACGGCACTGCAATCACGACCAGAATAATCACCGGTACAATCGTCCAAACCACCTCCAACATCGCATGGTGAGTTGTTTTTGAAGGAACGGGATTCGCTTTGGCGCTGAACCTCACCATCGTGTAGACGAGTAAACCCAAAACAAAAATCGTGATTACTGTAATAATCACCAAAAGAAGGTCATGAAATTTATGGATGTCTTCCATGACGGTGGTAACGGCCGGCTGAAATCCTTTTTGCCAGGGGACCGCCGAAGACGCATTCGCACCCGTCGTGAAAAGCCAGCAAAACACCCCTGCACAAAGTGCGGACACCGCCGAAAGAATCTTTTGTAACCGCATTGCTCTCTTCCGTTCCTTGGCCCAAACGGCAAAACAAATAACCGGCAATACTGACCGGAATTTGAGATGCCGCCATGGCAAATGTAACCAACCGGTATAAACCCCCGGTAGATTCTTTAACTATATTAACCTAAGCACCGCGGCGGCAGATAGAGTAAGCCGCCGACGCGACCCTATGTCGCAACTGCACACGGACAGAGTGTGGAGGATATGGTAAACAGGGCGTTAATAAATTATAGGCAAACTTCGATAATTCATTCCAAACTCTGTATTTCCAGCTGATTTCAGCCAAAATTTGTCCAAAAGGGTGCAAAAGTGACCGATCTAGCAAAAACCGACGAACTCTTCTTCGAAAAAGCGGGTATGGACCGGGATCGAATCAACACGATTGTGGACGATGCTTTGGATGGCACCGACGACGGGGAGCTTTTTTTGGAATATCGTCAATCTGAGGGACTCTCCTATGATGATGGCAGGCTACGGAGTGCCTCTTTTGATACTTCCCAGGGTTTCGGCCTAAGGGCGATTGCTGATGAAGCTGTTGGCTATTCCCACGCTTCCGAGCTCTCTGAAGCGGCCATAAAACGCGCCGCGGAGACGATAACTGCTGTCCGCGCCGGTCACAGTGGAAATGCTGCGGAAGCACCGCAAGGGACCAACGTATCGCTTTATACCGACACCAATCCGCTCGGCGAGATGAGTTTTGAAGACAAGGTTTCTTTGCTGGCCGAAATCGATGCATATGCACGCGCAAAAGATCCGCGGGTTTCCCAGGTATCCGCGTCAATTTCCGGCGAATGGCAAGCGGTTCAGATTTTGCGTACGGACGGCCAACGAGTTGCCGACATCCGGCCGCTGGTTCGACTCAACGTGTCAATCGTCGCAGCCGAAGGAGACAGGATGGAAACCGGTAGCCATGGTACAGGCGGCCGAACCGGTTACGCTGCCTATGTTGAACCAGAACAATGGCAGGCCCAGGTCGATGAAGCCCTAAGACAAGCGCTGGTCAACCTTGAATCAGTCGACACACCAGCAGGAGAGATGCCGGTCATATTAGGGCCGGGCTGGCCTGGTATCCTGCTGCACGAAGCTATTGGTCACGGGCTGGAAGGTGATTTTAACCGCAAAAAAACATCAGCGTTTTCGGGATTGATGGGAGAGCGTGTCGCTTCTGATGGTGTCACCGTCGTTGATGATGGAACAATACATGATCGTCGCGGCTCACTCTCGATAGACGACGAGGGAACGCCAACATCTAAAACCGTTTTGATCGAGGATGGAATCCTCGTCGGTTACATGCAGGATCGGCAAAATGCTCGACTAATGGGAGTGGACCCAACCGGCAATGGTCGCCGGGAAAGCTTTGCTCATGCGCCGATGCCGCGAATGACCAATACCTATATGATGGAAGGAAGCCACGCGCCTGAAGAAATATTGAGCTCAGTACAAAAAGGACTCTATGCAGTCAATTTTGGAGGTGGCCAGGTAGATATTACTTCCGGCAAATTCGTTTTTACGGCTTCAGAGGCCTATCAGATCGAAGACGGAAAAATAGGTGCACCGGTCAAAGGTGCCACATTAATTGGCAACGGCCCCGATGCACTTACACATGTCAAAATGATCGGCAATGACATGAAACTTGATCCCGGCGTCGGAACATGCGGCAAGGATGGTCAAGGCGTGCCGGTAGGCGTTGGTCAGCCAACGATGTTGCTAGATAGTATGACTGTAGGCGGAACAGCTTCATAGATCTGGCCGAAGATACCTAAAAGACAGTCTTATTTTTGGATGTGCCTATTAATTGCCTTGATGAGTACGGACTTATCGATGGGTTTTGGCACGTAATCATCCATTCCCGCATTCAAATAACGTTCCCGATCGCCAGCCATAGCGTTCGCCGTTACAGCGATTATTGGAATGTTGGAACACCAGCCTCCTAGCGCGCGAATTTCACGAGTTGCGTCTATTCCGTCCATGACCGGCATCTGTATATCCATTAAAATTATATCGAAGCGTCTACGCTTCACGAGATCTACGGCTTCCGCTCCATTGACAGCGGCTTCGCATTTAAATGGATAAGGCATCAAATAGGCTTCCAAAACCCGTAGATTGATATGATTGTCTTCTACAATCAAAATAGCGATATCCGCGTTCGCCTCGGGCACTTCAAGAATTTCTGGAGACATCAATTCACGGGCGGCACGATGGGGAATTCCCAACGGAAGTTCGAAATAAAATGTCGAACCAACCCCTGGCTCACTGTCTACACCGATAGAGCCATTCATCATTTGTACTAGATTGCGGCTTATCGCCAGACCAAGCCCGATACCACTTTCAGGCCGGCCGATTGATGTATCTGCCTGTATGAATCGCTGAAATACGCTCTCTTGCATTTCGCGATTGAGCCCATCGCCGGAATCTTCCACCTCGACTCTTAGTTGGAGGGAGCCTTCTCTATATCCGCGTGATGCCAGACGAACTTCGACGCCACCACTCTCGGTATATTTGATGGCATTTGAAATGAGATTGAAAAGAACCTGTTTTATTCGATTTACATCGCCATCTAGTTTCTGGGGAACGTCATCGTCGATGGATACCGCAAATTTCAGATTTTTTTCCTCTGAACGGGTGCGCCAAAGACGCTCAATATGCTCCATCACCGCTCTAACATCGAAAGTCTGGATATCGATATCCAGGTGACCCGCCTCGATTTTCGAAATGTCCAATATGTCATTAAGCAATGACATCAGGGTTTCTGCACAATCCCGAATGGTTTCGACTTCGAGTTTCTGATTTTCGTTTAATGTGGAGCCGAGTAATGCGTCCGCCATACCGACGATCCCATTCATCGGTGTTCTCAACTCATGGCTTACTCCAGCCAAAAATTCAGATTTGTTGAGATATTGCGCTGCGGAGATCAGATCAGCTTCTACCAGATCCCGGAAACAGGTCAGCCAATAAATAAACGGCTCTTCGTAATCAGTGGATGACAAGTCCATTATACTGATGGTGCCGAAAATCTGGCCATCGGGCCAATATAATGGAACGCCGTAATACGACCGAAATCCGTGTTCCACCCAAACCAGATTATTCGCCCATTGGGGATCTTCGGGAGCATTCGGAATATATAGTGGCGCCTCCCGGGAGATCACTTCATCACAAAAGGTATGTGCATCTTTTGGAAATGTTACGCCAATTGGAAACGGGTTACTCTCCTGATCGCTCGAGACAACGGGGCGAAATCCGGATTCTGTCAATTGGCATACAAGCGAAGCCGATCCGTCAAAAATTTTTGCAACGAGATTGACCAGGTCCTGCCATTTAGTAAGGCGATGGACCACTTCCTGACGATCTCGCAGGTAGGTACGTGAGTGAACAATACCCATTTTCTTTTTCTATTGACGCCAACCCAACGTGAGAACCCTCACGCGTAATGCTTTATCACGAAACCGATATTATTGTTAAGTCATGATATCAAAGAGTTAGACTAAATTTTAAACAATTTTGTATCTGACAAAACACAGAGCAGAATGCATTTGTCACATTCGTTATTCACTAAAAGAACCAAATTTGTCCGAAGCAAAAGACCAGGGAGATCAGAGAGTGTCCTACGACCCAAAATCGACCCGATTACTTACATTTTATGACAAAGTTTCATCATTCCATGATGGCACCGATACGCCGCGTGCCTTTCTGGAACATTGCATAGAAACAATTGAAAGCCGCGAACCTACGGTCCGGGCATTCGTCAATACATCGATCGATAGAGCACGTGTCACCGCCGATGAGGCATCGTCCCGTTATAAAAAGGGCTCGCCTCTCTCCCCGCTTGATGGAATGCCAATTGCAATCAAAGACGTTTTCGAAACCGAGGATATGCCAATGCAGCTTGGCAGCCCGCTGTTCGATGGATATGAGACCGGTTGGGATGCCGCTTCGGTGTACTTTTTAAGGCGTGGCGGCGCTGTTGTCGTTGGCAAAACGGTAACGACCGAATTCGCATTTGGCGACCCCGGTCCTGCACGAAATCCTTGGGATATCAACAGAACACCTGGCGGTTCGTCCAGTGGTTCGGGAGCTGCGGTCGGCGCTTCGATGGTACCGGCTGCAACCGGTACACAGGTTAGGGGCTCGGTACTCCGCCCAGCCTGCTATTGCGGTGCGTGGGCACTCAAACCATCACATGGTGCCATAAACACCCGGGGTGGGTTTCCGTCGCCGCCAAGTGTTGGACATTTGGGAATATTAGCCGGATCAATAGCCGATGCCTGGATCACAGCCTATTGGCTTTCCAGAAATGCTGGTGGAGATGCCGGACATCCGAGCCTCAAAGGTGAGGCTGTGCTGCCAAAGGCACAGAAACCAGCCCGTATCGCAAAAATTGAAAGTGCGGGCTGGGAAGAAACTCCGCCGGAGACGCGAGAAATTTTCAACGACATGCTTCAAAAATTGGAAAGACGTGGCGTAGAGATCGTAAGTCGCGAGGAAGATGCTGACTTAGAGGCTTATGAACAGGACCTGATTAAACTTCGCGAAATAATGGAAATTACCCTTGCCTATGAAGGTCGCTGGCCACTCATGATGTATGCTGACAAGCGCCCTGAGAAACTTGGGGACCGGGTTCGCAATAGAGCTATTTCTTCCGCCGACATAACGCCGGAACAATATGAAGAAACACTTATATGGAGCGCGGCAGCAAAGATCAGACACGAAGCTCTTTCAAAAAAATATGACGCGCTAATAACCTTGAACGCCACAGGACCAGCGCCCGAAGGTATGCCTGTCGGTAATGCCGTTTATGGAGAACACTCTTCGCAACTCGGTGTACCGGCACTAAATGCGCCACTTTTGGTGCAGGATGGGATGCCGCTCGGCATTCAACTGTTTGGATACTATCGACGCGATTTCGAACTCGTCGCCATCGGTCACTGGTTAATCCACGCGGTGCTGCGGGATGAAGATTGAAATTGACATAGGTCACACTAGATCAATTCACTGCTTTGGGTCATGATCGCCCACATTAGATGAAAAGAATTTTGCTATTTGAATATTGTGGATCCGGGGAGAGTTTAGATGACCCGAAATGAAGTGGCCCGCGTTCAATCTTATTTGCGGCGAACCTTTGGAAATAATTCGATAGAAATTGATATGCCCGAAAAACCCGGGCAACCTGTTGAAGTACGTGTTGGACCGGAATTTATCGGTGTCCTCCACCGCGATGAGGACGAAGGAGAAGTTTCCTATTCGATGATGATGTCCATTCTCGAAGAAGATTTACCGCCAGATACAATGCGTTAATTCGAGATTATTTTGGCTGTCGTTCGCGAATGCGCGAAGCGACCATGCCAACTGAACCCAGCACCACAAATACAAGACCCATCGGCGCTAGATAACGGATCGCAATTGCCGATATCAATCCTGGAAGATGTAGATCAGTGGGTGTTTCGATCAGCTCATAGATAAAAGAAATAGCAACAAAAACACTTCCAACACCCAAGATCACCAAGCCCACCCTCACAAGAATGCGGGAAAATTTCCTCATGTCTCTATTGCGCGTTTTCCAAATCGTATCGAATTCGAAATATTGTCTTCGGTAAGGTTATGAAACCTTTCTTGACCACCTTTACGTCGCCATTCATAAGATTTTCGACAATTGCCGCTCCCGTTTCGACCTGAAAGCGTTTGAAGGCAAAGATAATTTTATTTTTGTTTTGCCGGTTTGACCAAGAAACTCCGAACCATTCCTCACCTTTCCCCATGAGTTCCCTAATCTGGAGTTCAGGCAGCACCTCTCTGTAGATGCTGTTACTGCGAGCAATTAAAGCGAGCCCTTGCTTACTAAGCCTCTTCAGGAGTGAAAGTTTAAAAACGCCGATTGCTCCTTTGGAAGCCAAAGCGCGAAAATAACTGTTTGGTTCAACAATGGTGTCGGCAATATAGCGATAGAGCCCATACTCTCGCCCGCGAATATGTTGAAACTTTCTGCGGGCCACCGCTTTATCCAACGCGTTGCCCAATACATAGCCTTCGTAGCCATACCCGCCGGTCGAAATTCCGAAGGGTCCGGCCCCTTCAATATGAAGCTCTCCCGCCCCCATCTTCTGGAGTTGCCGCTGGAGAAACAACTTACGATCCAGTTGCGGAGCGTATTGCTTCTCCCGTCCATTGGGCAAAATACCAAATGTCAGAAACGAGTCGATCCACATACCGTCAAACTTCGTCGATTTGCGAATTTTTCGATATTGACTGATCGCATAGTCTAAATAGCCACTCCGCAAATCCACACCGGTAACGTCTCCGTATCCCGCTGTTTCAGGAACGCCTTCATACTTCCAGCGAATCCAATCAGGATTTTCAATGAGCAACGGCGAAGAATTAGAAAGATGTCCCGGCGTTGACCACAACAAGATTTTTACGTTCGATTTGTGCGCGCGTTTAACCAGGTCGGCGAGCCCCTTATTTCCGCCAACAGCACGGCTTATACGAAGTCGCCAAGGGGCATCGATGGATCCGAAGCTCTGGCTGTTATGGAGATAACGGCTTTCAGGGTATTGCCCGTCCGTTTCCCACAATCCCTCCAGATAAACCACCCCAAATCCCATCGACACGGCGTCTCGAAGAACTGTATCAGCAAATCTCTTGGTCCACAGATTTTCGTCTTTGGTAACGCCCTGACTTTGGAATTGGAGATAGTAATCCTCGCTCGGATGCTGCCACCACAGGGTGGGCTTAGGCTGGGTCTCCTGCAGGCCAAGTAAGCGGCGGTAGCCCCCGGCCACGCTATCATAGGCATACACCCATTCATCAAGAGCTTTCCATTTGGTTTTGAGCGGCCGCTTGTTTGCAAGCCATAATTTTTCGGGCGTGGATCGAATGCTGCCTTTTCCGAGAGGAATATGCCAAAGGTGGGGAAGATTTGGCCCTCTTGCTTCGACCGCCAACCGCGCGGCGACGGGTTTTGCGAAATAGCTGACTACTGACCCCTTACTGCCGCCGAAATAAGTAAACGGCTGATGATGGGCGCCGTGCCAACCTTCTTCCAGCAGTCTGCGGTCATCAAATCCCAGCTGGTGCTCGATAAACTTGCCCCAGCTCTGCTGAACGTACCAATCGCCTGTGGCAGCTTTGCCATTTTCACCAAGTGTTACCCAAGCCGCTTCATCCAGTCCGGTAATGCGCAGCCGCCAGCCGATACCATTATAGGTCTGCGGGCCAATTTTCCGTGTTACCGGCCTTACTATCCATGCGATCTCTGCAGTGGGGTCATAGCTCGGTCTCACCTTTAAGAGGACAGAATCTTGGACAACCTGGTATCCGATATATCGACCGTCCGACACCAGAAAGGAACGCAGCTGTCGGGGGTTAACGGGTGTCCACGCAAGATTTTGATCTTCTTCGACCTTGTAGCGCTGGCGTAAATAACGACGCCAATCTGCAATTCCTCCGGCAGGATCAGGCGTTAGGACGGCAAAACGTGATTCATCGGGAATAATATCTGGCGAAACGACCTGACGCCCCGCTATTTCTATTTTGCGAATACCGCTTATTCACTGGCCGGGGCGCCTTAAAAATTCTATTTGCCCTTTTCCCGGAAATCTGACTTCAATTTTTTCGTTAGAGACTGACACTTGTGGCGCCGCCAAAACAGGCGGATGGGTGAGTATAAAAACACTCCCAATAAACAATAGGCGCAAACAGAATCTGTTATTAGGCATTAGAATTTCGCCACCCCGTAGGAATTCGGCAAAAAATTGTAACAATTTTAAGGTGCAGGGGAAAATCGGAAGGAAGTTTGTCCAATGCGCTATCGCGCAGAACGCCTTAGGTTCAAAACCTCACGCCGGGCTGTGAACTCAGCTCTTCCGCTGTGACCTTACCATCACGATCAATGTCTGCTCTACGAAACTGAGACTCGAGCTTACTCAGAGCGCGTTGACGTCGTGAAGCATTGGCTGCTCCGTAACCAAAACTCCGCCTTTGACGGGAAAAATATTCGTCTCGGGAAATCGCACCATCGCCATTACTGTCATACCCCGATACGTATGGCGAAAGCGCGGGAGGAGCATCGCCCGGCGACCCTTGTGGTGCAAGCCTTCCGTGGGATGGCAGTCCTAGTTTGGAAAGTGGGTCCCGGCGCAATTTTCGTAAAGTTTCGCGTACTGGATTATGGATCTGTGGTTCAAGAATTTTGCGGCGCTGATTGTAAAATTTCTGAAGTTCACGTTCCCAAGGCTGCAAAGATCTTTGATTGTATCCCTGTGCAGCTCCGTCGGTGCTGAAGGGGATGGCCATAAAACCCGTTCCAACCAATATCAGGAGAAGCGATTTTACAATCTTTGTCATTTGAGCAACTCTAATACGCATATTCTTCAAAAATCGAATCTATATTACCGTTCCATACAGAGTGATATTTCTCAAGTTTTTCCTCGGCGGCTGTTCGCCCGCTATCGACAATTTCATACAGCGTGCCAAGGAACCCAGTTTCGTCAGTGCCAACAGCATCCAGCCGATTACGGCGCCTCAAACCGCTACTGGCAATTTCGAGAGTTTCGCCGGCAATTTGTTGCACTTTTCCGTTTCGAAAAGGCGTATTCAGCGCATGTATTGGAACTTCCCTGCGTAAACCCTCATGTTCCTCAGAAGTCCAGTCTTTAACCAAATCCCACGCAGCATCCAGAGACGTTTGATCGTAAAGCAATCCGGTCCATAAGGCGGGCAGCGCGCAAAGCCGACGCCAAGGCCCTCCGTCGGCGCCCCGCATTTCGATAAACTTCTTTAACCTGACCTCTGGAAAGACAGTTGTCAGATGATCGCCCCAGTCACCGGTCGTTGGGATCTCACCGGGCAGGACCGGCAAACTGCCATCCAGAAAGTCACGAAATGACTGGCCTGCTGCGTCAAGGTAGTTTCCATCGCGATAGACGAAGTACATGGGAACATCGAGGATATAATCGACATAACGCTCAAATCCCATGCCGTCTTCGAAAACGAATGGCAAAATGCCGCACCGGTCCGGATCGGTATCCTCCCAAATATGACTTCGATAGGAGAGATATCCGCTTGGCTTTCCTTCCACAAAGGGTGAATCTGCAAACATTGCCGTCGCAATTGGTTGAAGCGCCAGCGATACGCGGAACTTTTTCACCATGTCGGCTTCCGATTTAAAATCGAGATTAACCTGAACTGTCGAAGTCCTGACCATCATGTCGAGACCGAGAGAGCCAACTTTCGGCATATAATCCCGCATGATCTTGTAGCGTCCCTTCGGCATCCACGGGATATCATCGCGCTTCCATTTCGGATTAAACCCAATACCGATCAGGCCCACACCGAGGTCTTCCGCAACTTCCTTAACCTGTTTGAGGTGAGAGTGAACTTCGTTGCAGGTTTGGTGAATATTCTCCAGCGGCGCACCTGCGAGCTCCACCTGTCCGCCGGGCTCCAAAGTGATTGAGCAGCCGTTTTTATGGCTTAATGCGACCGGGTTTCCATTCTCAAGGATCGCATCCCATCCGAAACCCTGTAATCCCTCGAGGAGGGCGCGAATGCCCCACTCTCCTTCATAGGGCGCTGGGAGAAACGTTCCATCTTGAAACACGAATTTCTCGTGTTCCGTTCCAATTCGCCAGTCGGCAGTGGGTTTGCAGCCAGACTCAAGAAAATCAATAAGCGCCTGCTTGCTCTCTATAGGCACTCCAGGTGTTGATGGTGGTGCTGCCATTCCTCTTCCTACTTAACCGTTACGTCTTATCGCCAGCCCAATCGCCTAAAACTGATTGCCAGCAAGAAAGCGCAGCAATGGCAGCCGTATCGGCCCGTAAAATACGCGGTCCCAAATCAATTGCGGTAAAGTTGGTTTTTTCGCTGAGTAGGTCAAGCTCTGATCGAGAAAAGCCGCCCTCGGGCCCAATCAGAAATGACGCCGACTGGTCTTGGCGCGGAACCTTTAATTCTGAAAGCAATTCATTGATTGCAACGCCATGACCTGTTTCATCGCAATAAAAAAGCGGACGAGAATCGGGCCAATCGGCAAGCAGTGACATCAGTTTTTGGGGCTCAGAAACATTTGGCACTGTAAGTCTGCCGCATTGTTCAGAGGCTTCAATGGCATTCGCTTTAAGGCGTTGAGTATTGACGCGCGTGACGTCGGTAAATTCTGTGAACACGGGCAACAATGCTGAGGCTCCAAGTTCTGTTGCCTTTGCCGCTACGAAATCAATCCTTGCGCGCTTTATTGGCGCAAAGATCAGCCAGACATCTGAATCTTCCGTTTGCTCTCGAACTTTCTTTTCGAGCAATACAGAGCAGCGGCGGCGTGTAAATGCATCAATTTTCCCCTGCCACTCTCCATCATTTCCGTTGAACAGATGAACAGTAGCGCCCACATCCATTCTAAGAACGTTCATCAAATAATGGGCCTGTGTCTCTGAGAGGAATAGCTGTTGATTTGATGAAAACGGTTGATCAGTAAAGAGCCTGGTAGTGCGCATACAATTACAAAACAGAAAATCCGATGTTTCAAAAAAGCGCTCAAATAGTTGAGACTGCTTGACAACAGCGTTAGAGCTTAAGACATGTCAGAGCAAGCCCGAAATAAAACTGACGACAGCGCAAGCGACATTCCGGTCAATGGCTGGGTTGAACGCTATATGCCCGTTTCGTGGCATCCGTATATCCGGCTTGCCAGGTTTGACCGCCCCATTGGGACATGGCTGCTACTCTTTCCATGCTGGTGGTCAATTGCCATGGCATGGCCTTCAGCCGAAGCAACCGCAGAAATACTATACCTGTTCGCTGCGTTCGGAATTGGTGCATTGGTCATGCGCGGTGCCGGTTGTACGTATAACGATATCGTCGATCGAGATTTTGATGCCCAGGTGGCCAGAACCAAGAACCGCCCTTTGCCCAGCGGTCAGGTCACCATCAAGGAAGCGTCCGGTTTCCTAATCGCGCTCTTGATCATCGGCTTTCTCATCCTCCTAACGCTCAAAAACTATGCCATTGCGGTAGGCGCTGCTTCGTTGGTCCTGGTTTTCACGTACCCGTTGATGAAACGCGTAACGTTCTGGCCTCAATTTTTTCTTGGTCTCGCCTTTAACTGGGGGGCGTTGCTTGGCTGGGCTGCAGTGCGGGAAGACATATCCCTGCCAGCCATACTGCTGTATCTCGGCGGTATCTTTTGGACATTAGGCTATGACACTATTTACGCCCATCAGGACCGGCAGGATGACCCCAAGGCCGGAGTAAAGTCCACGGCGCGGCGTTTAGGTCTTGGCAGCAAACCATGGCTTTATGCGTTTTATCTTATGGCTGCTGTATTCTTTGCCTTCGCGGGAAAAACCGCCGAATTTGGATGGCCATTTTATGTTGGGTTAGGACTGGGAGCCTTTCAGCTGGTTTGGCAGGTCTGGGATGTTGACATCAACAACCCCAAAGATTGTCTCGCCAAATTCAAATCCAACCGACTTTTCTCCTGGCTTTTTCTCAGCGGTATCGTCGCCGACCAAATAATCTCGTATTTCTAACTTTCAAGCCGTGACGGAAATTCATCAATCCCAAGTTCCCGTCTGAACTCGGCTGTCGGCTCCAGACGTATTTCATCGATCGGAATACCAATTGAATCTGCAACACGATCGATGGCATTAAATGTTGCTGCAATACCGCAGCAATCGACCAGACCATCCTCGCCCAGAACTTGCCTCACCTCGTCGCGCGCTGCATTCAACCTTGAGGTATCGTCTCCTACGATAGCTTCCGCAAAACTAACCAACATCGCACCGTTTGGAATACCGCCATCGCCTTCCGCTGTCCCCATTACGCTGCTCAAATCGACCTCTTCACCAGTGTGTTCGCCGCTCGCACGGAGCAGTGCCGTATGGCTGGTGGTTCAATAGGCACACTGATTTATGGCTGATATTCGTCCGGCTATAAGTTCGATTTGGGCACGCGTTATTGCGCGGAATTGCGTCACAAAATCTTTCATTTGCTCGGCATCGAGATACTGATTTCCAACGAGATCAAAAAACCCCCGAGCGTCATCAGGCACCAGACTTAGAGCTCTCCGTATGTTCGAAATTCCCGGTCCAAATGTGTCCCTGTCAGCTTCACTTGCATCTTCAGGCGCAATCCATGGCACCCAAGGGTCGCCCTGTCGTGCTTCTTCGGGCCGAATTCGCGACGGATTGCCTTCCTGGGCAGCGGGAATTTCACGCAATTGAATACCAAGCGCGTGGGCGAATGTGTCTAGAGAAATTGTCGTACAGGCAACCCCCACTGTTTCGACATATTCCTCTTCAGATAATCCATTATCAATTAGATTACGGCACCAGCTACGTTTAAGGCGCGCCGAGTCCGTTGCCAGTCGATGGATGAGTTCCACCTGAGCCTCCGAAAGGCCCGTGACCGTCTGATGGGCCCCTTCAAGACTATAAGGCATTAATGCTTGTTTTCGCTCTGCACAAAACTTGCATTGCCGGGCGTTACGCACCTCATGGGCAATTGCAGTTCTCGTACTCCCATCGAGCCATGTGCCGGGTTCGGCAATCCGCTGCCAGGCGCGTTGGTGAGCGTCGAGCAAATCCTGCCGGATCGGCACCGGCGCATCATCATATGATACAGTTGTCATCGCGTCTCTCCTCTTTGCCTATTGTGATGACAAACAACCCTTTGGCCAATGTCAATGGACGGGTACCAAGTCCGCGTAGGCACAGTCTTGGAATTTTGTGCTAAATAGACTGCGACACACTAAGGATTGGATTCGAGTATGGATAAACCAGCGTCAGAACGCATTGCGATAGAGGAAAGAGGCGCCATCGCGATAATCACTCTAAACCGGCCAGAAAAGTTAAATGCGATTGACGATGCGATGCGCACCGATCTCATGGCGGCTATCGATTGGACAAGTCAGGCAGACTCAGTGCGTGCAATCGTTTTGACAGGCAGTGGCAAAGCCTTTTGTGCCGGAGGTGATATCTCGGCAATGCGTGAACGGTTGGAAGCACCAATAGGCCAAGTTGCTATGAATGGGTGGAACCGTCAGCGCCGTACTCATCACGCCGTAACCATGCTGCATGGATTGGCGAAACCAACAGTCGCCGCCGTAAATGGTGCAGCCGCCGGCCTGGGGGCCGACCTCGCGCTGTGCTGCGATTTTGTTGTCGCCTCGGACAAAGCGATGTTCACGATGAGCTATCTCTTAAGGGGCCTCATTCCCGACGGTGGCGGAATGTATTTTTTGCCCCGACGCGTCGGCCTCGCCCGCGCAAAGGAGCTGATCTTTTCCGGCCGAAGGGTTCCTGCAGAGGAAGCGCATGAAATGGGAATGATTGAGATTGTAACAAGCGCAGATAATCTTCTCGATGAGGCTATCGCGACCGCAGAACGCATGACCGCCGGTTCACCAAATGCCTTGTCTCTTGCCAAATCAATCATGGATCAAAGCCTTGAACTCTCCATCGAAGAGGTTTTTGCGCTCGGCTGTCAGGCGCAGGCGATCTGCTACACGACAGATGAGCACCGTAACGCCGTAGCTGACTTCCTAAACAAGACAAAAAAATAGAACTGTGTCGAAAGACATCATCGAAAATCTGTTTCGGCCTCGATCCGTCGCCATCATCGGTGCATCCGCGAATCCAGATAAAACAGCGGGGAGACCTCTTCGGTTTCTTAAAAAACATGGCTTTGGCGGAGATATCTGGCCAGTCAACCCGCGCGGCGGAACAATCGACGGAATCCGTTGCTTCCAGGCTATTGACGATCTGCCAGGTGCACCAGACGCCGCAATGATTTTATTGGGGCCGAGCGGGACAATCGAGGCCGCCCGGAAACTATCGAATATTGGAACAAAAGTAGGCATCGTTTTGGGCGGTGGCTACGGAGAAACGGGCCCCGAAGGCGTACATCGTCAGTCGATGCTGTTAGAAGCAGCAGGACCTATGCGTCTTCTAGGCCCGAATACGATTGGCCTCCTCAACCTCCAAGATCGGATCACGCTTTCAGCCTCGGGGGCGCTCGATACTGAGAAAATTACTCCGGGAAAGATCGGTATCATTTCACAGTCGGGCGGAATTCTGGGTTCGCTCCTCTCCAGAGCAGCGGCGAAGGGAATTGGATTGTCTCACCTCGCTGCCACAGGAAATGAAGGAGACGTGGATGTTTGCGATATTCTTGAATGGATGATCGAAGAAGCTGAGACCTCAGTAATCGCGCTTTATCTGGAGACCCTTCGAAATGTGAAACGCTTCAAATCGATGTCCAGCAAAGCACGGCGATCAGGGAAGAGACTGGTTGTATATAAGGTGGGAATATCCGAAGCCGGTGCCGCCGCCTCCGCATCGCATACCGGTGCAATGGCGGGCAACGACCGGCTCTATGACGCTTTATTTCGTCAGGCGGGCGTTACACGTGCTAACCGGTTTGACGACCTTCTGGATATTTCGATAGCGCTCGGCACCAACAAAAAACCGAAAGGCCGTCATGTTGGCATTCTGACTTCAACCGGCGGTGCTGGAGGCCTGGTCGCCGATCAATGTGGAATTACTGGGTTTACAACGCCGGCGCCCAGCGGAATAACCGCGCAGCGATTGTCATCCCTTTTTAGCCACGTTGGATTTACCGCCGATCGAAATCCGATCGATCTCACACTCGCGGGCCTGACACCGGAAATTGTCGGAGGATCAATTACTGCATTACTTGAAGCAAACGAATATGACGCCGTCATCCCAATCGTCGGATCATCCGGCGTCGGCCGACCAGACCTGGTCGCTGACCCCGTTATCGAAGCAGTGAAGAAAACCGAGAAGCCACTGATTGTTTATTGCAGTCCCGATGCGCCGGCGATACTTCACCGGCTAAACAGTGCAGGTGTTCCGACCTACTCAGCACCAGAAACATGCGCGGAAGCGTTGCAGGCCTTAATTAAAACCTAAAGTGAAATCAATGTTTCTCGAGGATAACCGATCTCGATTGCATCGTCCTTCATTGCAGCAACTCTCCCGACACGGATGATTTCATCCTCAATATGCTCGGAAATAAATTGATCGAGTTCCGTTGCAGCCGACAGCCGGTCACGAAGATGTTCCTGCACTTCCTCTTGCGTCGCCGACGAGAACTTTCGATTTCTCGCGGGAATTTCCGCCAAGCTCAGGCAGTTACCGTTGTGATTGTAACAACCCACTTTCGCGGTATAGGCAAACACCTCATTGGGCGTTGGCCCATAATCAGTTTCAAGCCAGAAATCATTTAGACGGTCGAAACTGTAGTTGCGCTCCGTCGCATGCATTTGTTCTAGTTGCGGGTCCGTAAACCACGCCACAAACACGTTGACGATAGTCCCAGGTGAATTTTGAAATGTCGCTGGTATTGAACCATATCCCGCGAGATGAGCGGCATAGACGACGTCAAAACCTGAGAGAGTTCCTCGAATAACCGGAATCGGACCAATATGGGGAAATTCAGCATATTTCCGGGCAAGTTGTTCGGGGGATTGATTAGACCCAGCGGCGAGAACCGGGGTTCGTCCAGCAACTTCAAATGTGTCATCGTTGATCGACTGCCAGCCGCCAGCCTCAAACATATATGAGTGGTTCGGCGCTGGGAAAGGATAGGCTTTAGCGTGCGCTACCGGGTTTAACAAAAGTCCCTCCAAATAGACCTGCAAGCTCTACGACAGCTTTTTCCGCGAATCAAATTGTAGACTTACGTTATCAATGGATTTGCCCTTCCCCCCCAACAACGTGCTAAACAGTGGCCGCCCGGGATTTTCCGAGTTTTGCGAGCATAGATACCATGGCCTTTGTCAGCCTGCGTGACTATTTAGATCAACTTGAAAGCGACGGTCAGCTAAGCCGGGTCGCTAAACCGGTATCGACTGTTCTCGAAATGACTGAAATTCAAACACGACTCCTTGCGGAAGGAGGTCCTGCCGTATTGTTCGAGAACCCGGTGAAGGACGACGGTTCGCAAAGCGATATTCCTGTCCTGGTCAATCTGTTTGGTACCGTCGAACGAGTCGCTAAAGGCATGGATCGTGAACCCGAGGAACTCCGCAAATTTGGCGAACAGCTGGCATTTTTGCGACAACCCGAACCACCTGGCGGCTGGCGGGAAGCCCTTCAAATGCTTCCGCTGGTCAAATCTGTCTTTGCGATGAAACCGAAAACGGTTTCCAAAGCTGCATGTCAAGAAATCGTTCTTGAAAAAGACGATGTCGATTTGTCCATATTGCCTGTGCAAAGCTGTTGGCCCAACGAACCTGCGCCTCTCATAACCTGGCCTCTGGTGGTAACCGACGGACCATCAGGCATTAATCTCGGCATTTACCGGATGCAGGTCACTGGAAAAAACACAACAATTATGCGCTGGCTTGACCATCGGGGCGGCGCTGAAGCCCATGCGGCAGCGACCGGCGATGCTATTCCGGCCGCCGCCGTTATTGGCGCAGACCCCGCAACCATGATTGCAGCAGTAGCGCCGGTCCCCGAAGCTGTTTCTGAGTACCAATTTGCTGGATTATTACGCGATAAAAAGGTCGAGCTTGTTGATTGCAAGACAGTTCCATTGCAGGTACCCGCCAATGCGGAGATTGTCCTCGAGGGACATGTGTCGCGAACAGATTACGCGCCAGAAGGTCCCTATGGCGATCACACCGGTTATTACAACGCAGTGGAGAAATTTCCGGTCTTTACGGTTAGTGCAATTACCATGCGTAAAGATCCCATCTATGTCTCGACATTTACCGGTCGCCCACCCGATGAACCATCGGTTCTTGGCGAAGCCCTAAATGATGTTTTTGTTCCCCTTCTAACGCAGCAGTTCCCCGAAATCGTTGATTTTTGGCTCCCCCCCGAAGCCTGTTCATATCGCGTTGCTGTGGTGTCAATTCGCAAAGCATATCCGGGACATGCGAAACGCATCATGATGGCTGTCTGGTCCTATTTGCGCCAATTCATGTATACAAAATTTGTTATTGTCGTAGATGACGATATCGATGCGCGGAATTGGCAGGACGTGATTTGGGCCATTTCGACAAATGTTGATCCGTCAAGAGATTGTACCTTTGTAGAAAATTCGCCGATTGACTATTTGGACTTTGCATCGCCTGAAACCGGGCTCGGATCAAAAGTCGGCATCGACGCGACTGAAAAGATTCCGCCTGAGACCAACAGGGAATGGGGGCGCAAAATTCGTATGAGTGATGATATCGTTGAACGGGTGACCCGTGACTGGCAGACATATGGCTTGCCCGGTTCAGGCGAACCGATCTGGAAAAAGGAAAAAAAATGACGGAACCGGTGGACCAGCTTGATCTCCTGGCGAGGCTTTTGGAAATCACCAAAAAAGAAGGCGCGGATAGTGCGGATGCTCTCGTGTTTGATGCGACCTCAATCGAGATTGCCCAACGGCTGGGGCAAGCGGAAAAACTGGAGCGATCTGAATCTGCCGATATAGGTCTTCGGGTTTTTATTGGCAAAAAGCAAGCGATTGTCTCCTCTACAGATCACTCTGACGACGCCCTCCACGAGATGGCGGAACGTGCCGTAGCGATGGCCAAGGTTGCACCGGAGGACCCCTGGTGCGGTATCGCTGACCCAGCCCAAATTGCAGCAACCATTGCAGAAATGGATAGTTTCGACCCTTTTGAACCCGATACAAACGCGCTCATTGAAATAGCAAACGAAGCCGAAGATGCGGCACGAGCTGTAGCGGGTGTCACCAATTCGGAAGGAGCAGAAGCAGGATATAGTAAAGCGCGGATCGCTTTGGCTGCCACCAATGGCTTTAGCCAAAACTACGCAGTCACCAGCCATAGCTTCTCTGTATCTGTCCTCGCCGGTGAAGGTACGGCGATGGAACGTGATTACGATTTTGCAACCGCCGTTTATGCCGAAGACTTGGCAAAACCTGCCGATGTCGGCCGTATTGCCGGCGAACGGGCGGTTGCCCGTCTCAATCCGCAAAAGAAAAAGACGGCACTGGTTCCAGTCATTTACGACTGGCGCGCATCGTCCAGTCTGTTGCGTCACCTGACAGGCGCCATTAACGGTGCGGGAATCGCGCGCGGCACATCGTTTCTTAAGGATAGGATGGGCGAACAAATATTTGCTGAAAACATCACCATCCATGACGACCCTCACCGAAAACGCGGTTTAAACTCCAAACCATTTGATGGCGAGGGAATTGCCACAACCCCAAAAGCGATCATTGAGAACGGTAAACTGACCACCTGGCTTCTCGACCTCGCCTCCGCACGTCAACTCGAACTGTCGACGACAGGCAACGCTTCGCGGGGTACCGGCGGACCTCCAAGTCCCTCAGCAACCAACGTTTATTTGGAAGCTGGCGAACTATCTGTCAGCGAATTGATTGCAGACGTGAAGGAAGGTTTTCTCGTGAATGAGCTTATCGGTATGGGTGTAAATGGTGTCACCGGTGACTATAGCCGGGGAGCTAGCGGGTATTGGATTGAGAATGGTGAAATCACTTATCCTGTCAGTGAAATGACGATCGCGGGGAACCTGACGGACATGTTTGCAAATCTGGTTCCGGCAAATGATCTGGAGTTCAGGTATGGCACGGATGCGCCAACTGTAAGAATCGACGGCATGACGGTTGCAGGCCTTTGACCCTGACGTATCGCCCACACAGGGTTCAGATACGCATTTAATTGGCGGGATTCATGCCACATGCTATGATTCCGCGCCTTATTTTGCGAGCGCATGAACAGTCCTGACACTCAGACCGCGGTAGTGCCGCTAAACCAAGTATCCACCCAGGCATTAGTCGCCCGGCTTGTGCGCGCATACGTGCGCCCCCATCGGGGCCGGTTGATCTTCGCGGTTCTGTGTATGGCCGTCGTTGCAGCCACGACTGCAGCCAATGCCTATTTAATGAAACCCGTCTTCGACGATGTTTTTATCTTAAAAGACGAACGCATGCTGGTGCTGATCCCAATAGCAATTCTAGTGATCGCGGTGATCAAAGGCATCGCGACCTATGGTCAATCAGTCCTGATGAGTCACGTCGGACAACGAATTGTCTCGACAATCCAGCTTGGCATGTTTTCGCATCTCATGTTGGCCGACATCGCCTATTTTCAGAAGACCTCGACCGGCAAGTTAATTTCGCGTTTTAACAATGACGCCAACATGTTGCGGGCGGCTGTTTCAAACGTCCTCGTAGGGATCGCCAAAGACACGCTCACTCTGGTTTTCCTCATAGGGCTACTCTTCTATCACGATTGGGCTCTGGCTTTGATCGCCTTTGTTATCTTTCCCACTGCCGTCTATCCCATCGTCCGTATCGGCCAACGGATGCGCAGAGTATCCGACAATACCCAGGTTCAAATGGGTGAACTCACAACTGTGCTGGACGAAACTTTTCGCGGAGCCCGGCATGTCCGCGCCTACGGCATGGAAAAATACGAAATTGACCGCGCAGAAAATATTATTGAAGCGATTTTTCAACTTGTCCAAAGGGCGGCACGCGTTCGCTCGGCAACGCATCCAATTATGGAATCGCTCGGTGGAGTTGCCATCGCTGTGATCATTTTTTATGGCGGCAGTCAGGTCATTCAGGGAGCTACCACACCAGGCACATTCGCCTCTTTTATTTCTGCACTCTTGATGGCCTACCCTGCGATGAAAAATCTTGCCAACCTCAATGCCAATCTTCAGGAGGGGCTTGCCGCAGCCAACCGAATTTTTGCATTGGTCGATCTTGACCCGACAATTAAGGACAAGCCCGAAGCCGAAATACTCGATAGGGTCAAAGGCAATTTGGAATTCAAAAATGTCAATTTTGGCTATGAGGAGAACCGCCCCGCGCTCTCGGGAATTAATCTGGAAATTTCAGCGGGCAGCACGATTGCTCTGGTCGGCCCATCCGGCGCAGGGAAATCAACCGTCCTTAATTTGATTCCACGATTTTACGATTGCGCAGAAGGGCAAATTCTCCTTGATGGGATTGACCTGCGCGACGCTTCGATTGCTTCGCTCCGGGCCAATATTGCTTTGGTTTCCCAGGACATCACTCTTTTCGATGATTCTGTACGGGGCAATATCGCATACGGAAAACCCGACGCGACGGACGATGAAATTATAGCCGCTGCGCAATCTGCGGAGGCACATGATTTTATCGAGAATCTTGCGTCGGGTTACGAAACGCATGTTGGTGGACGCGGCATGAAACTATCCGGTGGACAGCGCCAGCGAATAGCCATAGCGCGCGCAATGCTCAAAGACGCACCGGTTTTGCTTCTCGATGAGGCCACTTCCGCTTTAGACACCGAAACCGAGCGTCAAGTCCAATCTGCGCTGGAAACTCTAACAAGGGGGCGTACTACTCTCGTTATCGCCCATCGACTTTCGACCGTAATGGCTGCTGACGAAATTTATGTCATGGATGGCGGCAAGATAATTGAACAGGGTACACACGCCGAACTTCTCGCCAAAGGCGGCGCCTATGCACGTCTATACGCGGTACAATTCGCCGAGCAAGCTGATGAGGCTGTTCCGGCAGAGGCTACAGCCTGAGAGATGGCATTATTCAAGAATATGATGCGGCGACCTGGTCCACGGGCTATCGCGTGCTGGGTCGCGGCCAACTATATTCGTTTCGTTAAAATAACTGGTCGGTGGCGCATTGACGGCACAGAAATTCCCCAATCCTATTTGGACAGCGGAAAGCCGTTCCTGGTCGCGTTTTGGCATGGTCGGTTGCTAATGATGTCGCTTGCCTGGCCATACCCGCAAACATTCAAAATGGTGATTTCTCATCATCCCGATGGCGAATTGATCGCGCGAACGATTGGAATTTTGGGATTCGATTCCATCGGCGGCTCGTCATCCCGAGGTGGAGTGGGTGCGGTCCGATCAATTTTGAGATCATTGAAAAAGGGTGAATGCGTGGGGGTAACACCCGATGGCCCCCGCGGACCCCGAATGAAGGCCGCGCAAGGCGTGGTGTTTGCTGCGCGTCATGCCGGGGTGCCAATATTTCCGCTCAGCTACACGGCGCGTCCATGTAAAATTTTCTCGAGCTGGGATCGCTTTCTTGTACCGCTGCCCTTTTGCCGCGGCATTATGAAATGGGGTAAACCAATCGATATCGCTGACGACGCTGACGACAAGGAGATCATTCGCATCACCGTAGCCCTGGAAGATCAATTGAACGAAATTACCCGCCAAATCGATACTGAATTGGGATTGCCCAAGATTGAGCCGATCGCGGAGACAATTTCATGATTTTGTCTGCATATCGCGGGCTTTCCTATGCTGCCGCACCAATTTTGAGAGGCTTTATTGACCGTCGTCGATTGCGAGGGAAAGAGGACTCTGCGCGTATCAACGAAAGGTTCGGTCAACCAAGCGAACAACGCCCCTCCGGATCGGTTGTCTGGTTTCATGCCGCGAGTGTCGGTGAATCAATATCGATCCTGTCTCTTGTGAATCGATTGAAGGAAGATTATCCAGCGCTATCAATCCTGGTAACCACAGGCACGGTGACGTCGGCAAAGATCATGGCAGATCGTTTGCCCAAACCGGTCATTCATCAATTCATCCCCATCGATCAGCCTGTTTGGATCCAGAAATTTCTTGATCACTGGAAACCAAATCTCGTGCTTTGGATTGAATCAGAATTCTGGCCAAACCTTTTGACAGCGATAAAAGCGCGCAACATTCCGTTAATATTGGTCAATGCCCGGGTTTCTCCCTCTTCTTTCCGCGGATGGAAACGCTTGCCACGGACAATTTCCCGATTACTTCACTGTTTTTCACTGTGCCTTGCCCAAAGTGAACAGGATGCGGAAAAACTCCGAATCTTGGGTGCAGAGCAAATCCGTATCCCTGGCAATATCAAATATGCTGCGGACCCGCTGCCAGTCGATGACGCTGCGCTATCCAGTTTATGGAATGAAATTGGTGCGCGACCAATTTGGGTCGCGGCGAGTACTCATGAGGGCGAAGAAATTAAGGTGGCGGACGTCCATGCCGCAGTCGCTCAAAACTACCCTGATATTTTGACGATTATTATTCCTAGGCACCCTGCTCGAGGTGCGGAGATTGCAAGCACATTGGCAATGCGCGGGCTTTCGGTCGCGCAAAGAAGTGAGGTTCAGACCATCACCTCAGAATCAGAGATTTATGTCGCAGATACCGTCGGTGAGCTCGGACTGTTTTATCGTCTTGCGCCGATCGCCTTCATTGGCGGGACTTTGGTTCCACATGGCGGGCAAAATATTTTGGAAGCAGCGAAGCTCGAATGCGCAATCATACACGGACCCTCAACGACTAACTTCACGGAGATAACTATCGAAATCGCCGATGTCGGTGGCTCGATTAGCATTACAAACGAAATAGAACTTGCGGATGCAGTCGGCGGCCTTCTTGCCGATAAAGAACGTCGTGCAGCACAAATTAGTGCTGCCTCGACAATTGCAAAGTCAAAAAGCGACATTCTTGATCACGTGATGAGAGAACTCGCCCCGTTTTTAGCCAGCCTTACCCCGCAGACGGCGACGCAAGATGCGCGCGCCTAGCTTCTGGCATAAACCAGGTGTTCTGGGGAATTTGTTGTCGCCTTTATCGATCCTGTGGCACGTTGGCACATCAGTTCGAAACATCTTTTCCGCAGTGCCATGGACCGCGCCAATACCAGTCGTCTGCATCGGAAATGTAACAACTGGCGGCGCGGGAAAAACACCGGTTGCGATCGATTTAACGCGCGCTCTTATGGCAAAAGGCCTGGAACCTCATTTGTTGAGCCGCGGATTTGGCGGAACTCTGAGTGGCCCCATACGTGTTGACCGTCAGGTTCATAGTGCAGCGGATGTTGGGGATGAACCGCTTCTACTCGCGGATGCGGCGCCGACCTGGGTTTCTAGGGACAGAATTATGGGAGCACAAGCCGCAATCAGCAATGGTGCTTCGATTATCGTTATGGATGACGGTTTTCAGAATCCATCTATTTGTAAAACCCTCTCAATCTTAGTAATCGATGGTGAATACGGGTTTGGAAATGGCAAAATCTTACCTGCGGGGCCATTGCGCGAAACACCTTCTTCCGGCTTGGCGCGATGTGACGCTGTGGTTCTCATCGGAGAGGATCGACATAACGTCACTCATTTGATTGGGGACAAATGCACGATCTATAGAGCACGCATCGTTGCCTATGCCGACCCCGAGATTATCGACAAAAGAGTGTTTGCTTTCGCGGGTATCGCGAGACCTTCCAAGTTTTATCAAACACTCCTGGAAATGGGTTGCGATGTCGCCGGCACTACCGACTTCGACGACCATCATAAATTCCAGCCGGATGAAATTATGAAGCTTTGTGACACTGCGTCGGCACTTGATGCGATCCCTGTTACGACTGAAAAAGATTACATCCGGTTGCCAAAGGGGGCGCGTGCCTTGATAAAAACAGTTCGAATTTCCCTGGAATGGGAAAAGGAAAATGCACGCGACTTGATCCTCAAAGATATTCTCGCCGATGGCTAAAAGGACACCAGCACAAAGAAGATTCTACCGGGCGGTGGGTTACCCGCTCGAAGCTCTTGCGGTCGCTATTATTTATGGATTTTTTGCACTCTTGCCTGTCGATATGGCGTCTGGCATCGGGGCCTGGATCGGTCGTTGTATAGGTCCACGCCTTGGATACCAGAAACGGGCGCTTGCCAGTCTCAAACGCGCCTTTCCCCTCTATAGCACAGACGAGATACTACAGATCACAATTGATATGTGGGATAATCTGGGACGCGTGCTTGCGGAATTACCCCATCTCGAAAAAATTATTGCTGACCGCGTTGAAGTATTGAATGAAGAACGGATCGATCACGTTAAGCCTGAAGGTGTGCCCTGCATCTTTTTCTCGGGTCATTTCGCCAATTGGGAGTTATTGGCTTTATCCGCGCAAAGAACCGGTGTTCCCTATGTTCAGGTTTACCGGGCTGCAAATAATCACTTTGTCGATGCAATGCTTCGTAAAATCCGAAAACTCGAAGATAGCGACATCATTCCCAAAGGAGCAAAGGGTGCGCGTGGTGCCATAAAGGCTCTTCGGTCAGGACGAAGGCTCGGAATGCTCGTAGACCAGAAGATGAATGACGGTATTTCTGTTGAATTGTTCGGACGACAAGCGATGACAGCGCCAGCTGTTGCTGAGCTCTCCATTCGTTATGATTGTCCGGCGCTTCCAGTCCGGATAGTCAGAACCAAAGGGTGCAATTTTCAGATACAACTCTATCCAGCGCTCGAAAAACCAAATGACGGTGACGTCGCAACAATGATGCGGCACATCAACGCGATTTTTGAGGAATGGGCGAGTGAAAAACCCGCACAATGGTTATGCTGGTTACACCGCCGATGGCCAGATGACTAGTTTCGCCGTTTAACGGGGGTTTTGGGTTTGGGCATTTGGCCCACCAACAAAGCCGGATCAAGCCTCATTTTTTTCCAGGAAAGTCCCCAGTGAAGATGCGGACCGGTTGCCCGGCCTGTCTTGCCTATTCTGCCTATGAGCTGACCTTTACGCACGTAGTCGCCCTGTTTCACCAGAATCTTGTTGAGATGAATATAAATCGTACCAACACCTAAACCATGATCAATTTGAATCGTCTTACCGGTAAAAAACATGCCTTTGTGCGTAAGTGTTACTGTACCGGAAGCAGCAGCGACTACAGGCGTTCCAGTTGGTGCCGCTACATCAACACCCAGATGCGGTGCCCTTGGCTTGCCATTCAAAATTCGCTGACTGCCATAGACACCAGAGATACGCCCGTGTGCCGGCCATATAAAGCCGTCAAGAAATTCTGCTGAAAGAGTCAGCTGCTCACGAGTCTTATTCAGCAAATCACGTTCTCTGTTTATGCGTTTATAGTCGCGTTTCTGAGGCGTTACTTTCCGTTTGGGCAATCCGGTAATTCGCTGAATTCGATATTTTCTCTTTTGAATTTTTATGGTGCGGGCTTTCACTCGGCCGTCCCTGAGCCGTGCCGTAACCAGAGCTTTCGGCCCCGCATTCCGGGACAATCCAAATACAAATCGGCCGTTGGGTAGCGCGGCTATCGGATTTCCATCGAGCAAAACTGATGCCCCAGGTTCAGTTTTTCCCAATATCAAAGCACCTTGAATGAACGGGCCGTTTAACTCCAAGGCAGTTGCCGGAGAACCGAAGAGTAACGGGACTGCTATAATTGTAAGCCGTCTCACAACAACGACCCCTGGGAATCATCTTCCGGCGACGCCCTCTTTTTTGCTTTTGGTTTTTTAGCCGGTCGCTTTTTAGGTTTCGAATCTGATGGGTCGCCACCACCTACAACTGCGTCGCGCGCACCGTCGGCAAACTCAATATTGATATGCTCACCTGACATCGCTTCGGCAGCACGTTTTACCGGTTTGCCTTCGCTGTTACGAACCAGCGCAAATCCTCGGTCCAGCACCCCTTTGTATGAAAGACTATCGAGAAGCTGACTTTGCGCCGATAAACCATCCTGCTTCGCCGTAACGATACGAGTGAGAGAATTGGGCAACCGTGCTTCCGTGTCGAGTGCGATAAACCGATCATCGTTCTTTTGTAAACACCCCGCCATTGCCAGCGTGAAGCGCTCGCATGCTTGCTCCAATCTCTCACCGGCGGACGTCATAACCATGCGTGGATTCCGCAATCGCGCGCCGAGCCCCGTGACACGTTCGCCGTTTTGTTCAAACCGATTGGAGACCGAGAGCCTTAGCCGATCTGTTTCACTGTCCAAACGTTGCAGTGCCTCCTCAAGAAGATGATCGGGTTGTGGCAAACCACGCGCAAGCCCCTCTAGCTCGAGTCGTTGTTCCTCCCAGCACCTTTCCAACCCGGCTAATAATCTTCGCTGATTTTCCAGCAACAGTGCTTCGAGCTCGGTTCTCACGGGCACCGCCATCTCTGCGGCAGCTGTTGGGGTCGGTGCTCTGACATCTGCGACGAAATCAATCAGCGTTGTATCGGTTTCATGACCAACAGCTGAAATCAGAGGTATATCACCCGCGGCGACCGCTCGAACAACAACCTCTTCGTTAAAGCACCAAAGATCTTCAAGACTACCACCGCCGCGCGCAACAATTATCAGATCTGGCCTTGGAATTTCTCCTTCAGTGGTACAGGCGTTAAAGCCCGCTATCGCATCAGCGATTTGTTCAGCGGCACCGTCGCCTTGGACCATCACCGGCCATAGCAGGACGCGTCGTGGAAACCGGTCAGACAGACGATGCAGGATATCGCGAATTACCGCGCCCGTTGGAGATGTAACAACACCGATAATTTCCGGCAGGAATGGCAAGTCCTGCTTTTGATCGGAATCAAACAGCCCCTCAGCCGTTAGTTTTTTGCGACGTTCTTCCAGAAGTTTTAGGAGAGCACCTTCACCGGCCAATTCAACGGCTTCGACAACGATTTGATATTTCGAACTTCTTGGATAGGACGAAATCCTTCCGGTACAGACGATTTCCATTCCCTCTTCGAGCGTTAGACCCAACTTGGCGACAGAACCCCGCCAGCAGACGCCATCCATCGCAGCGTCTTCGTCTTTTAATGTGAAATAGAGATGGCCCGAACCATGATAGTTTGGACGCGAAACCTCGCCTCGCACCCGTACCCTGCCAAACGCGCCTTCAAGCGTTCGTTTGACCGCACTAGAAATCTCACCGACGGAAAACTCATTGATATTGTGTTCAATACCCACTTCCGCACCCCCGTCGGCACCAGATAGTAAATCAGTTTCTGAATTCTTGTCGGTCATCGCGACTCACATTCTATGCTAAACGGAAAGGGCCGTACCAGCGGTGTCGCAGATAAAGAATAACGGGGAGAGGAGACAATCGAGTGAAAGTCTTGGTAGTAGGCGGCGGCGGTCGCGAACACGCACTTTGCTGGGCAATTGCCGGTTCTCCACTGGTTACCAAGCTCTTTTGCGCACCGGGTAATGCCGGGATTGCGCAGGATGCAGAATGCGTCGATATCGGCGCAGAGGATATCGACTCTATAATCCGATTCGTTCAGGAAAACGAAATCGAGTTCGTTGTAATCGGCCCCGAGGCACCCCTTGTGGCCGGACTCTCTGACAAACTGCTGGAAATTGGCGTGAAATCATTCGGCCCAAGCGCTGCTGCTGCAGTAATGGAGGGCTCCAAGGGGTTTATGAAGGATTTTTGTGCACGGCATGACATTCCGACTGCCGCCTATGGCCGCTTTACTGACGTCGTCGAAGCGAAAGCGTTTGTGGAGAAAAACGGTGCACCAATTGTTGTAAAAGCAGATGGGTTGGCAGCCGGAAAAGGCGTGATCATTGCAGAAACAACGGACCAGGCAAATGCCGCCATTGATGACATGCTGGAAGGTGGTGCATTCGGGGAAGCAGGTGCCGAAGTTGTCATTGAAGAATTTCTCGGTGGAGAGGAAGCAAGCTTTTTCGTCCTGTGCGACGGGGAAACTGCATTGCCTTTGGCTTCGGCACAGGATCACAAACGCGTCGGTGACGGCGATACCGGTCTGAATACCGGCGGAATGGGTGCTTATTCGCCTGCGCCCATTGTCACGGATGAAATGGCGGAGACGATCATGGAGACCATTATTGGTCCGACCATGAAAGGCATGAAGGAAGAAGGTAAACCGTATAAAGGTGTTCTCTATGCCGGTTTAATGATTGAGAACGGTCAAGCAAAGCTGCTTGAATATAATGTTCGGTTTGGCGACCCGGAATGTCAGGTGCTTATGATGCGCCTCATGTCCGATCTGCTGCCGGCGTTAATTGCTTCCGCCGATGGCGTGCTAAAGGATTTTGATTTGCGTTGGTATGACGAAACCGCGCTAACGGTCGTCATGGCTGCCAACGGTTACCCAGGAAGCTACGACAAAGGAAGCGTGATCAAAGGATTGGAGGACGCCGAAACCGACAAGGACGTTACAGTTTTCCATGCGGGAACGACGCTGAATGATGAAAAAGACGTTTGTGCAATCGGCGGACGCGTCTTAGCAGTGACCGCCCTCGGACAAACCGTCGCCGAAGCACAAACCAATGCATATAGGGCCGTAGATGCAATCGACTGGCCAGGCGGATTTTGCCGAAGGGACATCGGTTGGCGGGCAATTGAACGGGAATCGAGCTCGTAAGATTCGCAAAACGGTAGGGAGGCTAAATTGGACATCAGAATAGACGGGAAATGCGCACTTATCACGGGCGGCAGTCAGGGCCTCGGCAAGGGAATGGCTCTCAAAATTGCAGAAGCCGGCGCCAACGTCGCAATTATTGCGCGGGGTCAGGATTTACTCGATGTTGCTAAGGAGGAAATCAAAGCAGCTGGCGGCCAGCAGGTAGTCACAATTTCCTGTGACTTGATGGATCCAGCCGCAACGGCGGATGCTTTTGCCGTTGCGGAAGCAGAGCTGGGCCAAGTAGATATTTTGATCAATAACGCTGGCACCTCGAAAGCGGGGCCATTTCTCGACATCACGGACCAGGAATGGCATGACGATTTTGAGCTCAAGCTCTTTGCTGCAATTCGGCTTGCCCGCCTCGCACTACCAGCAATGCAATCCCGGAAGTGGGGAAGAATTATCAATGTCCTCAATATCGGATCGAAAGCGCCAGCCGCCAATGGTGCACCTACAGCTGTTGCCAGAGCTGCTGGCCTCGCACTCACCAAAGTCCTGGCAAACACCGGCGCACCGGATAACGTTTTGGTGAATGCGCTACTGGTCGGTTTTATTAAATCGGGCCAATGGGAACGGCTTTACGCACAAAAACAGCCAGATCAGGAATACGAAGATTTTCTTCAGGACATGGTGGATGCGCGAAACATTCCTTTAGGCCGTATCGGCGAAACCGAAGAATTCGCCAGTACTGCCCTATTTCTGGCATCCGAAGCAGGCGGCTACATCACCGGTGCGGCGATCAACGTCGATGGCGGTAAATCGCCGGTCGTTTAATTGTCGTAGTATTTTTCAGGTTCAACCAATTCATTCTCAGTGAGCCCACGAAGCGCAGCCTGTGCCATTGCGACGCGTGTCTCTTCTGTGCTGGCGCCAATATGCGGCGTCGCCAAAAAATTGGGGAGGTTGAGCAGCCTGTCATTAGCCGCTGGTTCAATGGCAAATACATCGAAACAGGCTGCCCGCAATGACTCATCCTGAAGCCGATCAGCCAACGCATCTTCATCGACAATCTCGCCGCGGCAAGTATTGATCAACACAGCTTCGGGTCTCATGCGTTGCAAAACTTCACGTGTATAGAGGCCGCGTGTCGACTGTGTTTTGGGTAGATGCAATGTCAGGACTTCAGAACGTTCCAACAGTTCATCAAAGGAAACGGGAACAATATCGTACTCTGCATAAAATTCAGGATAATCCTTCACATCGCAGGACAGGATCGTGCAGTTAAAAGGTTTCAAAAGACGGGCGACCTCCTTGCCGATATTGCCGCAACCGTGAATGCCAACTGTCCGTCCAGTCAACAACTCCCCATTCCGATAGCGGGGCCGATCCCCTGCCCGCATCGATTGATTCAGCGGCGTTATCCAACGTAGTGCGCTAATCATGAAACTTAGTGTTAGCTCAGCTACCGAAAGTTTGTTGACGCCGAAGGTGTACCCAAAACGTATCTCATGTGCTTTCAAGGCATCGAAATCAATCGTCTCGCAGCCTGCTCCAAACTTGCTAACAACTTTGAGCTCGGGTAGTGCTGTCAGAACCTTGTCTGTCAGCGGTTCAAATCCAACGATTGCCGCGTCGCAACCGGTCAAAAACTCAATCAAGCGGTCTTCTTCGGTAATCCGCTCCTCACCAACAATGCGTGCCTCCGGATAGGCATCCAAAATGATTTGCCGCATCACCGGATGCGTACAAGGGGTAGTGGCGGAAACGCCAAGTTGCTTGAACATCAGTTGTCCTTAAATCAGGCTTCAGAATTTGAACGGCAAGAGTACGCCGACATGCCCGCTGCTTCAACGTCACACCAATTGACAGGGTCCGCGCCGCAGCTATAGTCGCCGCGATTCCAATAACATGAAATTTTATAACTATGTCGCCGCTAGAACGTTTTAAGGACTTCAATATCGCCTATCAGGGTATGTTTTACCCGATGGAAACAGATCATATGGGCCACGCCAATGTGCGCTATTACAGTCGTGCCTTCAATGAAGCCGCTTATTGCACTTTTACGACGGCCGGTATTACGCCGACATACATGCGCGAGAATGATCGCGGTATGGCGGCAGTTACTGAAAATTTTGAATATAAACGGGAAATCCTTCCGGGCGACTTAATTCAGGTCAGAACCTGCCTGATTAATTTCACTCCGAAGAGCCTGCATGTCTGGGGCGCTATGATTGATATCTGTACTGATGAAATTTGCGCAATCAACGACCAAGTTTGTGTATCACTCGACACCATCGCTCGCAAAGCTGCGCCGTGGCCCGATGAGATATTCGAGAAAGGCAAGACGCTGGTAAAAGAGCGGCCAACTATCTGACCGCTCAATTCACCACGTTTTATTCGCCGCCACCGCCGACACCTGGCTCGGCTGCTGCCTTTTTGGGATTAGCGATATAATCCTTTAGCGCCCATATCACCCCGATGGCCAAACCTATGGCATTGATCAACAACCCATTCGCGATGGCGTCAGCTGGCAGCAGCAACAGGATCCCCGCAACAAAAAGCAATACCCTGCCAATCATGCTCTGCGGACCAAACATATAGCCAATCAACCCGCAAGAACCAAACCAGACCCCGATAAAGGCCGTAATCGTTGCTGATGCTATATCGAATGTCGTCCCCTGCCCGATTAATGCCGGCGACAGAACGAAAATGAAGGGCACGACATAGGCAATCCAGCCCAGTCGAACAGCGGTCGCACCTGTCTCCATCGGCTTGGCACCGGAAAGGTTTGCCGCGGCGAACGCCGCTATCGCAACCGGCGGCGTTATCATCGACATCAGGCCGAAATACAGCACAAACATATGCGCTGAAATGGGATGAATGCCGAGCTTGATCAGCGATGGTGCGATCATTGTCGCCAGGAGCAGATAAATCGCCGATGTCGGCATACCCATTCCCAGCAAGATCGAAACAACCGCTGTAAGAACCAGGAGCAGGAACAGGCTGTCTTCACCAACAGCAGCGAGCAGCAATGTAAGTGACTGGCCAAGCCCGGTGCGGTCCAGGATCGAAATGATAATCCCGGCCATCGCACCAATAGCAACAATATCTGCCGATGATTTACCGCAACCGGCAATCGAATCCCAAATTTGCTTTGGTGTAATGCGGTGCCCCTTATAGCCAAACACCAAACTAACAATGGCAACGGAAATAGCTGCCCAGAATGCCGATTCTTGCGGCGGCAAGTTCAACGAGAACAGAGTCCATACCAAAATTACGTAGGGTAATAGGAAGAACCACCCTTCCTTCATAACCTTCCCGACAAGGGGAATACGGTCTTTAGGAAGAGGTGCAATCTTGTTTTTGGCCGCTTCAAGATCGACCTGCACAAAGACAGCAAGGTAATAGAGCGCTGCGGGAACCAGAGCAGCCAGTATAATTTCCGTGTATTCAAGCTCCAGAATCTCCGCCATCAAAAACGCAGCGGCGCCCATAATCGGGGGCATAATTTGCCCGCCCGTCGAAGCAACCGCCTCAATGGCGCCTGAGCTCTTTCGGTCGTAACCGGCTTGTTGCATAAGCGGAATGGTAATCACACCCGTGGATGCGACATTTGCAACAGCTGATCCGGAAATCGATCCGAAGAAGCCTGAAGCCACAACTGCAATTTTCGCGGACCCGCCACGCGAGCGTCCCATCAGCGCCGCAGCCAGATCTGTGAACCATTCAGATGCACCGGTGTGCAGAAGCAGCTGTCCCATCCAAATAAAGAGAACAACCGTCAAAACGATAATTTTGAGTGGCAATCCCAGTATAGAGGCGTTGTTTGTCCCGAGTTCAGCCGTCAGCCTGTATGGTGCCTGGAATAGAAAGCCGTGTTCAGGCAGTAAATGCCCGAGATAGGCGTAAATTACGAACGTTGAAAAAATAATTGTCAGACTCATGCCGGCGGTGCGCCGCAGGGCTTCCACCGTCATCGGCAGGAGAATTAGACTGATCCAGAACATCGTCGGCCGCATCGCGAAGGGATTTAATTCAATATCCCCATATACCCACAACAGGTACGCGCAGGTCCCGAATCCAAGTGCTGCAAGACAAATGTCGTACCAGGGTATTGATGGACGTTGCTTTCCCCCACCTGCTGGGAATCTGATGAAAACAATACCTAGGACAAGGCCATAGCAAGCAACCATGGCCTGCTCATCAAGCCATTGAAATCCTGCTTTAAGAGGTAATTCGATGGCCCAGCTAAGCGCAATTATCGTTATAAGAGCCCCCATTGATAAACATAGTACATTTACCAATGGACCTTCTTTCCATTCCTGCAGAAGCGCTGCTCCCTTCTTGTTTTCTGGCGCTTCCGCCGATGAAGACGTATCGGACACGTCGAAACCTCCGCTAAATTACCTAGGTTGTTGTGGGGAAATTATAGGTTAGTTTTTCAAAAATAAAATGCCCGCGTCCTCTTTTTGGACGCGGGCAAAATATTAGTTATTTAGCAAATGCTCTGGTCTTTTAGCGGGACCAAAGACCTACTTCTTTGTAGTACTTCACAGCACCAGGATGATAGGCATAGCCCTGATCCTTGGCGAGGCGCTTATTGGCCTTGTAAGAGCGCCACAGCGGGCCGCCTTCTTTAAGCTGCTTGACCTGCTCATGCATGACCTTTGCAACCTTATAGGCAACATCGTTGGACAGCCCTTTGTGAGTCCAAAGCAAGAAGTCGTAGCTAACAAAGTTTGTCGGCTCGATAACGCCTGTCAAACCTTTGGAAGGCTGAACAACTTCCCATTCTGATTTGGGAAACCACTTCTGCATGGCGGCAAGTGATTTCGAACCCTTCGGGAAGGAAATGTGACGGATACCACCTTTAATTTTGGCATTCATCTGCTTCACAAAGCCAGAACCGGCTGCTGCAATGGCCCAATCGATCTTCCCGGCCATGAACGCACGCCAATGCTGCACGAGCCCAACCATCGGAACTGATTTGATATCCTTGAATGTCAAGTCAGCGGTTGCCAGCGAGCCACCGAAAATATGAACGAACAAAGGAGCGCCCTTGAAGCCTGTCGGTGTCCTCTTGCCCTTGAGCTGAGACGTTTTCGTGATACCGGAATTTAGCGGCACAACCGGGCTCACAGTAAATTTCATCATCGTCGTGATAAGACGCAGATTGTCATATTTGTTGCCCTTCGACAGAGCGATACCCTGCTGAGCCATATGATACTGCGAAATGTTTGAAATGCCGAAACCCAGCTCTCCGGCATTAACCACCGGAATATATTGCTGCGTACCACCCATCGTCTGTTTCCGCATCTGAACGCCCTTGGCGTGCTCGGAAACTGCTTTGGAAATTGTCGCCGTAATTTGCGAAACCGCACCGGCTTTTGTTGAACCGATGCCAAACGTTTGAGCCGATGCTGAGGCAGCAAGCCCCACGGCCGCAACGGCACCAATTGCAAAAGGTACTAACTTCATTATTTTCTCTCCCTATTAAGAAACCTCTTTCGCGTAATGCGCGGAATCTACACGCCTGTAGCACCACGTCAAATAAAACATAACACTAAATTTAACCAAACGAATTCACGCTACATCGGCCAGAAAACCCGAAACTGCTTTATTAAACAATACCGGATTTTCTGAAGCCGAATAATGACCTACATCAGGAATAAGGCAAAATTGTGCGTTTGTCAGGACAGCCACTACTGACCGGCAGACTGTTTCCGGAGAAATTGGGTCATCTGCCCCGCATAGGACCAATGACGGGAGCTGAATTTTCGATGTGTCTTCAAATATATTGGCACCTGCCAACATCTCAACTGCCTGGCGAAACCCAGCTGGTTGGACCTTCGCCATGATCCTTACCGCTTTTTCTCGTGCGGCTTCGTCAACAGTTGGACTCATAATGGCTGGCCCTTTTTCGCGCGCGAAGCGTTTCGGACCCAATGCTTCAAATACTTCCAAACGCCCCTGTTTTGCTTTTTCGCGTTCGGCCGGTTCGAGGCCACCTAGCCCTGTTAAGCCGTGAGCAAAAATAAAACTGGCGGATTTTTCCGGGAAGTCGTTGCAAAACCTCGCTGCAATGACTGCCGCAATAGACTGACCCAGAATGTGTGCATGTTCTAATTTCAAATGGTCAAATAGTTGTGCGAGGCGTAATACATAGTGGTCGACGGTAGGCGCGGGGTTTTCGAAACCATCAGACTCGCCATACCCCGGCATATCCCACGCAATGACGCGATAGACTTTGCTTAATTCGTTCAGCTGCGCTTCCCAACTTTCTGAGCTCCCGCCAATGCCATGGAGCATTACAAGCGCATCGCCCTCGCCCGCCTCGCGCCAGGAAAGGGTGCTACCATCAATCTGAACGGATTGAAGCGCCGGTATCGGCACAGCGATTAAGTCGCCGACACCCGGTCTTTCGGCGCGACGGTTGTATACATGGTCGCGACACGGTCCAACTCGGCCAGACATTCGGGGTCCCAATCCTGTTTCGGTGTCATATCGACAGCCCAATGACCTTCGGTATCTTCGCCGCGCAAGACCATAGCCGACGCACCGGGGAATCCGGTCTCGCGAATGGATGGTGGAACATAGTGGATGGAGAGGCCAATGCGCCGGTCATCGGACTTATTTGGCGCAGAGCCGTGCACGCAATCTTCTTTGTGGAACGAGAACTGTCCCGCCTTAAGGATCATTGGCAGTGCTTTTGTCTCATCTACTCCGTCAATCGTTTGACCTCGCGAGAGAAGGTTTTCATCAGACTTATATTCTTCGTGGTGAATCAGCCCTCTATTATGAGTGCCCGGAATAAATTCCATACAACCGCTTTCAAGATTACTCTCAGAAATGGCCAGCCAGGCTGTCAATGTATCGGGCGGTTCAAGTCCGTAATAGGTGGAGTCCTGATGCCAGGAAACGAATCCGGGGTCATGCGCTTCTTTTTGAAAGAAACTCGACCCCCAGCATAAAATGTTTGGCCCAATTATATCTTCCACGGCATCCAACAATTTCGGATGGGAAATCACGTCGCAAAGAAAGGTAAAGGGCAAATGTGCCTTGATTTTACAGCGCTTTTGAATTTGCGAGCCCATCTTCGCCTCGACCTCTTCGATCTTGGCGCGTAGTTGCGCAGCTTCCTCTATCTCCAGCAAATCGATAGGACCAACAAAACCATCGCGATGGTAGGCATCCACCTGATCCTGGGTGAGATGTTTAGGCATTTCCGTTTGCTCCGATGTCTTGCTTCAATCTGTTCTGCAAGCTAACCCTTCGCGCCGAATACTTCAAGAAAGCCCGGCTGGACGTTATGCGGATGATGTTCTATCAGTACCCGCGCCTGCCGTATGACAAATTAAGTATCAAACGAAAGTAGCCATAATGACTGACCCAGCGGAATCCAGCGTAGAGCGCAATCCTGTCGCGTTTGGCGATTTACGCGGGTGGTTAGACGCCCTGCGCAAAGAGGGTGAACTTGCGGAAATTGATGCCGAAGTGGATTGGGACGTCGAACTCGGCAACATAATTCGGATGGGTCAGGGAACCGGCCACGGCCCTGCTTTCCTGTTTAATAATATCAAAGATTATAACAGCTCGGATGCCGTTTCCTCGCAGGTATTCACGGGCGGCCAAGGCAGCTATTCACGGCTCGCCATGATGTTTGGAATGCCGCGCGATACACCGGTACGCGACCTTGTCCAGGTGTGCCGAACGATATTCAACAATCAGGTGACGCCAAATACGGTCAAAACAGGTGCTGTCAAAGAACACATTTTGAAGGGCGACGATATCGATCTGTTAAAATTCCCCGTCCCCAAATGGAATCGCGGTGACGGCGGACGCTATATCCTGACCTATGCGGGTTGTGTGACCAAAGATCCGGACACCGACGTACACAATATCGGCATATATCGTGGCATGGTACTCGATAAGGATCGCATCGGTGTTCTTTTGTGGCGTGCCCAAGGCTGGGGAACACATTACGCCAAACATATGGAACGCGGCGACAAGATGCCGGTCGCTTTCGTGATCGGATGGGAACCATCGATGGGCTTTACCGGTGGCGCGCCGATCCCACGAGCTGTCTCTGAGTATGACATTATGGGTTCAATTCGTGGGAAACCGGTTGATCTTGTTGATTGTGAGACTGTGCCGCTCCAGGTTCCGGCTAATGCCGAGATGGTTATCGAAGGATGGATTTCAACTGATCCCTCTACATTCGAAGTAGAAGGCCCCTACGCAGAGTTCACGGGGTATTACGCACCTGACAGGTCACCCAAACATGTCGCCCAGATCACCTGTATTACGCATCGGGAAAAACCGATCCTGCGCGGTTGCGTCGAGGGTGCAATACCGGGAAGTTACGGCGAGAATCCGATTATGAGCTCGATTCAACGATCGGCCACTGCCTGGAATGCGCTTGAATCTGCTGGCGTTCCTGGAATCGTTGACGTGTTTGGTATGCCAATCCAGGCATGTGTAAACACGGTGGTTTCGATCAATCAGACTTATCGCGGTCAAGCCAAGCAGGTCGCTCTTGCTCTGTGGGGCAATTCGGCATCCCACGTTCGGTACAAGCACGTTACGGTAGTTGATGCTGATATTGATGTGCATGATTACGATGCAATTGACTGGGCTTTGGCGTGGCGTTTCAACGCTGGCGAAGGCGATTTGGTTGTTTATCCTGAAAATTGGGGCGCTGGTTTGGACCCAAGTGTCAGAGCACGGGATTCAAACGTTCATTTGTTTGGTACCGGAAAGTGGCACCGGGTATTATATGACTGCACGATCAACCTCGACTACGAACCCGATTCTCAGGGGCGGAGATATCCACCTACCATTCACCCGGAAAAAGAAGATGCGGAGGGAATTCGAAATCGATGGGCGCAACTTGGAATGGACAAGTGGGGGCCACCCCTTAAATCAGTATGAATACGAGTCATGCGCTTGACGAAATTTAACGGTCAAATTAAGAAAACCATACGCTAGCGTATGGAAAGTGAGAAAGAAGAAGAATGGCAGAAAAAGACAACGAAATTGATGCCTTTGGCGGTGTCTCAAACCGTCTACAACCGAAAGCCTATGGTGATTTGCGGGAATGGATTGATGCGCTTCGCAAAGAAGGTGAGCTTCAGGAAATCGAAGCAGAGGTCGATTGGGATTGCGAGCTCGGAACAGTCGCCCGTAAGGCATTTGGCACCGGAGATGGCCCTGCCCTCCTGTTTAAGAACATAGGCGGTTACAACGGAGACGATGCCCGTTGCAGCCAACTCTTCACTGGCGGTATGTCCAACTTCTCGCGCATCGCTATGACGCTCGGGTTACCAAAAGACGCGTCAGTAACGGATATGGTCCAGGCGACACGATATTATATCGGTCAGCGTGTTCCTCCTGTGGAAGTTGATACTGGTCCGGTAAAAGAAAATATCGTTACGGGCGATGAAATCAATCTGTATGATTTTCCGGTTCCCAAATGGCACCGCGAAGACGGCGGCCGTTATATAAATACATTCCAGGCAACAATCACGATGGACCCAGATACGGGTGTCCATAATCTCGGCATTTACCGCGGTATGATAGGTCAAAAAGACACTCTTCCCGTGCTTCTATGGCGCGCGCAAAATTGGGGTGTGCATTTCCAGAAATGGGCCGACCGCGGTATGAAAATGCCGGTGGCGCATGTTTATGGCTGGGAACCCTGTATGCCATTCTGCGCTTCCGCACCAGTTCCAACAGGCGTATCGGAATATGATGTGATGGGCGCCATTCGTGGCAAGCCCGTCGAACTCGTGAAATGTGAAACCAGCGACATCATGGTCCCTGCAAGTGCGGAACTCGTGGTCGAAGGCTTTATCGACCCCGATCCCGAAACCTTCGAGATGGAAGGACCCTTCGGTGAATACACTGGATATTTTGGTGGAGACCAGGGACCCAAGCACGTGACAAAAGTCACGGCCATTACCCATCGTGATCAGCCGATTTTCCGTGGCACGCTGGAAGGCACCTTACCCAAGATGCTGAACGAAAACAGTATCATGAGTTCTGTTCAGCGGGCCGGCGTTGCCTGGAATGTGCTTGAACGAGCCGGCGTTCCTGGCGTGACCGATGTTCATTGCTCACCGGCCAACAACGGAACGACGTTGTTTATCCAGCTCAATCAAACATATCGCGGGCAAGCAAAACAGGCCGCCGCGGCGATCTGGGGATCAAATTCATCGCATTTGCGCTACAAGCACATTTGGGTGGTTGATCAGGATATCGACATTCATGATTACGGTGCCGTCGATTGGGCGTTCGCCTATCGCGTAAATGCCGCTGAAGACGATATCGTCTTCTTCCCGGGTTCATGGGGCTCCTTGCTCGATCCGTCAACCAGGCTCAAAGATCGCGATCCGATGTTGTTCGGAACCGGCAAATGGTGCCGTGTTTTGATTGACGCCACTGTCAATCTCGATTTCGAGCCGGAAGAGCAATATAACGGTGATCGTTATCCAGCTATGGTCATTCCGCATAAGGAAGACATGGATAAGGTCAACGCGCGTTGGAAAGAGTACGGATTCGAGGACTAATTTTTTCGTATTCTCGCGGAAAAGTTATCTTTCGTTCAGATTTCGTCACCATATTCTGAGGCGATGGGCGCGATATAACGCTCAATTGCGAAGGGTATTGCCATGTTGACCGTCTGCAATCCGTTTTCACTGGAAACTATCGGCGAGTTGCCATTTGGCATCTGGGAAGAAGCCGATCGCTGGCTGACAAAGGCTGACAAACTACATCGCGACCGATCCAGTTGGCTCCCTGCATATCGACGCATTGAAATTCTCCATAAAACCGCGAACAGCATGCGTGACCGGTTTGAAGAACTCGCTTTCCAAATTGCAAACGAAGGCGGCAAACCACTGATTGACGCACGCATTGAAGTTGATCGTGCGATAGACGGAGTCAACTGGCAGCAAAGGAGCTGAGCCATATTGTGGGCACGGAAATGCCGATGGACCTTACGGCAGCTGGCGCAGGTCGCATGGCCTTTACCAGCAAAGAGCCAATTGGGCCCGTCGTCGCGGTATCCGCATTTAATCACCCATTGAACCTTATCGTGCATCAGGTCGCCCCTGCCGTCGCAACGGGGTGTCCCGTAATCGTCAAACCGGCGGAT
>CEUQ01189237.1_pt1 | contig 86422 bp, 84 predicted proteins | sample 361491 | NCBI WGS metagenome assembly CEUQ01 (sample SAMEA2622796, study PRJEB7988) | marine metagenome | biome: marine biome (ENVO:00000447); feature: marine epipelagic mixed layer (ENVO:xxxxxxxxx); material: "saline water (ENVO:00002010), including plankton (ENVO:xxxxxxxx)" | depth 120 m | reverse complement strand
CGACAAGGCGGTTAACAGCCGCCTGCTCTACCAACTGAGCTACCGGGGATCAGATCCGCAATTGGCGAACCGAAATTCGGTCCGTGCTATATAGCAAAGGCCTAAGCCTAACGCCAACCCCTTAACGCCCAATGACGATAAGTGACAGGTTTTGATGTCAGGTGTACCTTCGCAACTGTAGCAATTGAGGGAAATGTGATGGCAGTTGGATATAAACAGCTTATTGAAGAGGCGCGAACAGAAATTGAAAATCTTTCAGCTGATGACGCGCTTAATGAAATCGGAAATGACGATACGGTGTTTGTCGATATCAGGGATGTTCGCGAGCTTGAAAGGGAGGGCATGATCCCCGATGCATTCCATGCGCCGCGCGGAATGCTCGAATTCTGGTTTGATCCGGAAAGCCCTTATCACAAGGACATCTTCTCATCTGGAAAACGGCTCATATTTTATTGCGCATCCGGTTGGCGATCGGCTTTATCGACACAAACCGCGCAAAAGATGGGACTACAAAATGTCTGCCATTTGGATGGTGGATTCTCGGCCTGGAAAGATGCGGGTGGGGAAACTGCGGAGAAAAAAAGGAAATGAGCACCGACCGTTTGACTTGTGAGAAGGGCGATGATTAGGTTCGCCAATAAACAAACTCGATTGGGAGATTGATAGTGGAAGACAATTTAGCGGCATCCCAGCGATCCGCGACCCATGCAACTAAAACCGGCTATTCAGCGGAAGTGTCTCAGGAGATTGCTGACGTTTGTGCCGATGCAGGCATTTCATTGGTGGCTACTCTGCCTGATGATTGGATAGCCTCAACAATAGCAACATTCGAACAGGATGATCGTTTCAATCATGTGCCGGTCAATCGAGAGGAGTCTGCGCTGGGCCTTTGTTCAGGCGCTTTTCTAAGTGGTACTGGTTCCGCAGCGCTCATGGGTGCATCTGGTTTGATGACATTGGTCTACGCCATAACCAAGATCAACTACACCTATGAAATTCCCATTTTCATTATGATCACACAGCGGGGAACGTTTGATGACGGGGCCAAATTCCATGTGTCAAATGGTCTCTATCTTGAGGACGTTATCAACTCCATCGATATGCCTTACACCATAGTTGAGAGCCGTGATCAGATTCCAATGATTGGTGAGGCCTACCATCATTCGCGGAAGATCAGCCGAGCGACAGTTGCAGTCCTGCCCAAGAAACTTTTGCAGGGGAAAATTTAAAATGAAATACGATGAAGCCGTGGCCTATATTGCCAGCCGCTGGACCGATGAACTGGTCATCACTTCAGCAGGCACTTCTTCAGAAATTTGGTACGCAGAAACCGGTGACACCGAAAGGGTATTTTATCTGGAAGCCTCTATGAGTCTTTCGTCCGTTTTTGCCTGTGGTCTTGCGGAGGGTGTGCCCGATAAACCTGTGTGGGTATTTAGCGGGGACGGCGCTTTTTGTATGAATCCGGGGATGCTGCAGGTGGAACGCCAAATGAATCTGCCGAACCTCACGCATTTTATGGTTTCAAATCGGGTATATGGATCGACATCCAATGTTCCGCTGCCCGGTCGAATTGACAATGACTATCCGGCAATTGCCCGAGGATTTGGAATTGAGCGGGTATATTCCTTTGGTTCAATGAATGAATTGACGGCGACTTTCGATGAGGCGGTCATGGAAGAAGGGCATACCTTTATTCATCTTGAAGTAGATCCGATGGATTATCGAGGTGCTTCGCCCCCCATGGACGGTCCCGAGGTCAAATTCCGGTTCGGTCGTTATGTCGAAAAGGCGACAGGAAAACAGGTCTTTTCAGCACCACTGGATAACGGGTAAGCCCAGCGAATTTCGATGCCCGTCAGGTTTGACGATATCGGGAATCGGCTAAAGGCCTTTCGTCTGGGCTCGGGAATGAGTGCTGATGAAATAGCATCCCAGATCGGTATTTCTCGGGCGGCTCTATACCGATATGAGAAGGGTGAAGTTGCCAAAATTGAAACGCTTGATCGTATGGCAACGTTGCTTGGCGTTTCTGTGCCAACACTCCTCGGAGTGGGCGTTGAATACATGTCCTCAGCCGTTGCGTTTTTTGAAAGAATTCGGCAAGTCGAAGAGACAGCTGAACACATTATCGTTTCTTCTGGTCCAGTCTCTTATCTACTGACCTCTAGTGACTTCGACAAGCGGCTCGAAACGATTTTGAAGGAGAGCATTCCGAAAGAAAATAATGGCAATCAGGCAGGCCTGGAGTCGGTTTCAGAGATTATGAATATTTTGAAACAACGCAAGGAAGCCTATCGCCGCCGTCAGCCCAGTATTGTAAGTGTAATTGCAGCTGACGAACTCCGTCGTTTTCTCCGAAATGGTTTGGTTGGAAAACTGGACGTACCCGCCAGAACCCGAAAAAAGAGACGGGAAACGGCTCTGGAAGAGATGGAAAGAGTAGCGGCATTCATGGAAGACGAGCCGATTGGCGTCCAAATTGGCATTGTCGAAGATACTCTTCCCAGAACCAGTTTCCAGATTTTCAGACAACCCGACCGTCTGGTTCTTGCGGTTAGCCCCTATCGTCTCGGTGAGAATCCCAACATTCGTGTTGGCGTAGCCATGATGACCTCAGCGCCGGAGGCAATTGAGCTCCACGAACAAACTGCGGAGAATCTTTGGAAACGCGCTCTCAAGGGCCGGGATGCGGCGGAATTCACCCGCAAGGCGATAAAACGGTACGCCGTTTAAGCATCATTTTACGACGTTTCTTTCGATGATTGAAAAATTCGTAGGAATCTTATATAGTTAGCGTATAACGGTCCGAGAGATCGTCATCGGCAACTCATTTTAATAGGCACTATTTCGGTTGAAAGCTGCCGCTTTGAAAGCGGCGTTGTTTTGATTCCAGTGATCATTCGGATACCGAAAAGAAGAGGTTTAGATGAATTCACGTATTCATCAATTTCCAAAAGTTCAGGATTTCGGGTCAAAAACCCGTCACAAATTCGCAACGAAGATTTTTGAAGATTTACGAGAATTGAGCGTTGATGGTCCGGGCGTTAGCCGGGCGACCTATGGTTCAGGCGAAACAGCGGCAATGCAATATTGTGCGGATCTTGCCGAAGCGGAAGGATTGACCGTCTCCTATGACGAGGTGGCCAATCTGGTCATCGAACTTCCAGGCAAGGCGCCAAACGAGCCCCATATAATATGTGGATCGCATTTGGATTCTGTACCACAGGGTGGAAATTTTGACGGAGCCGCCGGTGTCATCGCGGGATTGATTTCGGTTATTCGGATGAAGCGGGAAGGGGTCGTGCCTCCTCGAACGGTGCGTGTTATGGCGCTTCGTGGCGAGGAAAGCGCATGGTTCGGGCAATGTTACTTAGGGTCCGGCGCATTATTTGGCGAGCTGACGGAAACTGATCTCAACCGGCCCCATCGGACAACCGGAAAATCGTTGGAAAGTTATATGGCGGATGTCGGAGCAAAGACGGACGCTATTCGTGCCGGAGACAAGTTTCTTCAGGCGTCAGACGTTGCCGGCTATATCGAACTGCACATCGAACAAGGCCCTGTAATGGTGGCGCGAGATATGCCAGTTGCGGTTGTCACCGGGTTGCGGGGCAATATTCGTCATCAAAATATCGTTTGTCGCGGCGAAGCGGGGCATGCAGGTGCGGTTCCACGCTGGTTGCGGCATGATGCTGTCCTGGCAACAGCTGATTTACTTCACCGATTTGATTCCCACTGGGCCGCATTGCAAGAGCGTGGACTAGACCTGGTATTAACAACCGGCATGCTCTCTACAAATTCAGACGACCATGCGATGTCTCGTATCCCTGGCGAGTGCAGCTTTTGCCTGGAAATACGTAGTCAAAGTATTGATACGCTAGAGGCATTCTATCAATTAATCCGTACGGAAGCCGATAATGTTGGCCGGGAACGCGGTGTTACATTCGATTTCGATGAACGAAGCCTGGCGGATCCGGCAGTGATGGATGATCGCTGGATCAAGCATTTATTGGATTGTTGCAAAAAGAATAACCTGGAGGCGGAACCTATTCCGAGCGGTGCGGGTCACGATGCAGCGGTGTTTGCAAATGCTGGAATTCCTTCTGCTATGATATTTATTCGCAATGAAAATGGTTCGCATAACCCAAATGAATCGATGGAGATCGACGATTTCATGTATGGTATAGATGTACTCTATACATCATTGCTCGATCCTCCATTGTGACCGCTACTGAAAACAAAATAACAATTAAGCGTCCTGACGATTGGCATCTGCATTTGCGAGATGGCGCGACCCTGTCTGCGGTGCTTCCATACACCGCCGCGTTATATGGGCGGGCAATTGTTATGCCCAATCTGACGCCACCTGTAACAAATGTTGCTGAAGCCGCTGCTTACCGCGACCGGATTTTAGATGCTTTACCGGATGGGTGGTCCTTTAAACCGCTGATGACGTGTTATCTCACCGATAATACGGATCCCGACGATGTGGAGAGAGGGTATAGAGAAGACGTATTCACCGCGGTCAAATTGTACCCGGCCCGGGCGACAACTAACTCTGAATTTGGCGTGACTGCCTGGGAAAACATACGAGATGTACTCGCCCGAATGGAAAAAATAGGCATGCCATTGCTCATTCATGGCGAGGAAGCAGATCCAGAAATTGATATTTTTGATCGAGAAGCTGCTTTTATTGACAACGTATTGAATGACTGGATGATCCGTGATTATCCTGAATTAAAGATTGTCCTTGAGCATATTACGACCAAGGAAGGTGCGGAATTCGTTGCTGATGCGAAAGGTAATATTGGGGCGACTGTTACGCCGCATCACCTCGTCCTCAATCGAAACGACCTATTAGCCGGAGGAATACGGCCGCATCTGTATTGTTTGCCGATTGTAAAACGTGACAAACATCGCGTCGCTTTGCGGGTGGCTGTTACCTCTGGGGATAACTCATTTTTTCTTGGGACTGATTCGGCACCGCATCCTATTAGTGCAAAGGAAACCGACTGCGGTTGTGCTGGAATTTTCAACGCTCCAAACGCGATTGAAGTCTATGCAAATGTATTTGAAGAGATGGATGCGCTGGATAAACTGGAAGCTTTTGCTTCTCTCAATGGTCCCGGATTTTATGGCTTAGAGCCCAATCGGGATACCATTACATTGGAACGAAAGTCATGCATGGTTATGGGGGAAATCGACATTCCCGAAAGCGATGATTCCATCCGCCCATTTCTGTCGGGTGAACACCTAAATTGGTCCGTCACAAAAACCTGACAGATTTGTGCGGGGTCTACCAACCCGATATAAATGTCTTCAATATTCAAAATACCGCGTGCTCTGCACGCTTCGAGATGAGGAGAGATTTATATGGCTGTGGGTGGAGCCTTTCCCGATAAACAATTGATTGCTGAACTAACTGCAAAGATGCTTCTGGAGGTCGAAGCAGTTCGGTTTAATTCTGAAAAACCTTTCATATTTACATCTGGTTGGGCCAGCCCAGTCTATATCGATTGCCGTCGTTTGATTTCTTACCCTCGGCTCCGGCAAACAATTATTGATTTTGGGGCATCGGTTATTTTACGAGATGCGGGGTTTGAACTTTTCGATACAGTCGCCGGTGGCGAAACGGCCGGCATACCGTTTGCAGCTTGGATGGCAGATAGGCTTATGTTGCCAATGCAATATGTTCGCAAGCAGCCGAAAGGGTTTGGGCGCGATGCCCAAATTGAGGGCCACCTGAAAGAAGGTGAACGCGTTTTGCTGGTCGAAGACCTTACGACCGATGGACGTAGCAAGGCTAATTTCTGCAAAGCATTGCGAGAGGCCGGGGCGATTGTTGAGCATGTGTTTGTTGTCTTCCATTACGATATTTTTGCGGAAAGCAAAGATGTAATGAACGAGATGGGGGTTACGCTACACGCCTTGGCAACATGGTGGGACGTTCTCAAGGTTGCCCAGGAAGGGGGACATTTTGAACTCAGTACGATGACTGAGGTTGAAAAATTTTTAAACGACCCCGCAAAATGGTCGGTTGAACACGGTGGGGTTGGCTCGGCTCCATCCTGATTTTTTATTAAAAACTGGATTGTCGTATCTTGGTTGAGCAAACTTTTCTGTGTGATTTATAGTTAATGGTTTCTTATCGAGTTGCATGCAGGCATATAAGCTGCAGGTTTTATAACTTGGCATGTGATTGGGGAATGGAGGCCCGGGCCGGAATCGAACCGGCGTGCAAGGATTTGCAATCCTCTGGATAGCCACTCTCCCACCGAGCCATGATGAACAACTGAGTGTTTTTGATTTTGTAGCGCTTAATTAGGCCTTCAGGTACTGCCTGGTCAAGCAGCGACGGGGTTGAAACTATAAATTCGTGTCTTTCAGCATATCTATTTTGCTTAACGCTGTGACATGATATTCGAAGGTCGGTGGAATGCCCGATGAAATCGTGGTGAGACCGAAATAGAGGTACAGATGGTTGATTTCACGCAAGCGCGGCAAAATATGGTGGATTGCCAGCTCCGTACTAATAAAATTGTCGATGATGGATTAATCGATGCATTTCTGAATGTTCCCAGAGAACTATTCGTTGACCCCGATCATTTGGCGGTTGCTTACACTGACATAGATGTTCCGGTGGGGAATGAACGCAAGATGGTTGAACCGATGGTTCTGGCCAATTTGATTCAGGCGGTATCGGCGCAGCCGCATGAGGTTGCCTTGGATGTCGGGTGCGGAACCGGATATTCGAGCGCGATATTGGCACACCTTGTTACAACGGTCGTTGCGCTGGAAACCGATAAAGAACTGGCGACAAAGGCAAATAATAATTTCACCAACTTGGCTGTGGATAACGCAGTTGTTGTTGAGGGAGAGCTAAATCAAGGATATGCAACTCAGGGCCCCTATGACATCATCTGTATTGCTGGCTCTGTACCAGCTGTGCCGAAAACGCTAACTGACCAGCTTGCTGAAGGCGGCAGATTGTGCGCGGTAGTGGATGATGGTACAGGGCAGGGGAAAGCGGTTCTGGTTTTGAACAGAAATGACGAGATTTCCCAACGTGTCTTGTTTGATATCTCTGTTTTTGCGATGCCAGGATTTGAAGTAGAAAAAGGTTTCGAATTTTAATTTCAAGGTTCAACAGGAGTTAAATTAGATGTGTCGTCGGGGTTTGCTTGCGTTCTCAGTTATTTGCGGCATTTCCCATAGCCTATCAGCATCGGCGGAAACACTGAAAGAAGCCCTTGCTAAGGCCTATTTGGGCAATCCCAATTTAGAGGCAGCGCGCGCGGAATTAAGATCCGTTGACGAGGGCGTCCCTGAAGCACTAAGTGGCTGGCGACCGACCTTGACCCTTGATTATGACATTGGAAAGTCCAGGAACTTCGTACCCAATACCACGAGCTCTTTTGGTGAATCACAAAACAGAACTCCCAAGACGGCCTCTGTGTCCGTGGAACAAAATGTATTCAATGGATGGCGAACGGAGTCAGGTATCGAAAGCGCAGAGCAAGCAGTTCTAAGCCAACGTGCTCAATTGTTGTCGACTGAGCAGCGTATCATGCTTGATACCGGTACCTCATACATGGATGTCATTCGCGACGAAGCTGTTCTCAAACTTAACCAGAGTAATGAACGCGTTTTGCGCCGTCAGTTGGAGGCAACGCGGGACCGGTTTGAAGTAGGTGAAGTTACACGGACTGATGTTGCTCAGGCGGAGTCTCGTTTGTCACGCGCTATCGCCGATAGGATTCAGGCGGAAGGGGCATTGACCATTTCGCGAGCGGCCTACCGCAGCGTTGTCGGTGATTTTCCAGGTACATTAGGTAGTGCCAGCCCGCTGGGCGGATTACCGGCAAACAAGACAGAGGCAATGTCTTTTGCAAAAGCCGGAAATCCGGATGTAAAAGTGGCGCAGCATAATGAGAGATCGGCAAAAACCGCGATCAAATCTGCGGAAGGGGCATTGTATCCTTCGGTAGATATCGAAGGTGAACTAACAAGGCGCGATCAACTGTCATCTCCCGATAGCCGCACAGAAGAAGCATCTATCACCGCAAGTTTTTCTGTCCCACTCTATCAAGCAGGGGGTGTTAGTGCCCGTATTCGTGCCGCAAAGCAGAGCTGGAGTCAGGCGAGGAAAGATCTTGATGCGGCAATTCGTACGGCGGTCCAGGAAGCGGCACAGTCATGGGAACGGTATGCAACGGCACGAGCACAGCTTGACGCCTTTACAGCCGAGGTCAGAGCGGCCGAAATTGCATTGGAAGGTGTAAAACAGGAGGCGCAGGTCGGATCTCGTACGGTGCTTGATGTTTTGGACGCTGAGCAAGAACTCCTGGACGCACGTGTAAGTCTCGTAAGGGCGCGCCGGGATGTAACAGTGGCCAGCCTTGAAGTTCGTCGGGCGGTTGGAACATTGGTAGCTTCCAAGTTGGATTTGGGCGTAAAACTTTATGATCCGAGCATAAATTATAAGAATGCGCGCGATCGCTGGTTCGGAACGTCTATCGGAACAAAATAAAGCGCTATCAGTATCTTGCGAACTGCGTTATCTTTTTCTTTACACTTTTTAACCATATTTTCCTGTCTGCGCCTCAAAGCGTAGGAAAAATATCATGAGCGAAGAAGCGAAATCACAGCAAGAACCGTCGATGGAGGAGATTTTAGCCTCCATTCGCCGCATAATTTCTGAGGACGAAAACGATGAATCAAAACCAGCCGATGGTTCGTCTGAAGAAACACACGCAGAAAACGACGATGTTCTGGAACTGACAGAGGTCGTTGAAGAGGAAGCTCCGGTGGAAGAAGAGGCCTCAGAACCTGTTGAAGAAGTCGCCGAAGAGGTGACGAGCGAGGAACCGCAGTCACAAGACGATATTGATTCATTGTTTGAAGAGGCGGAATCAACAGAGGATGAAATTGAACTGGTTGATGAAGACGATGACCAGTCAGACGAAGGTGTTCCGGAAGAGGTATCAATCGATCCACCTGAATCAGACACCTCAGCTGAAGTGTCTGCACCAGCGGGAGGTCTACTGGATGACGAACCGGCGACAGCAACCACAAGCTCTTTGTCAAATCTTGTTGCCGCAGTTGATGCAGACAATAGCGGTACACCCCTTGGGGATGGCAACCGAACTATCGAAGACCTCGTTAAAGAGGTTATGCGTCCGATGATTAAGGAATGGCTCGATGACAATCTGCCGGCACTGGTTGACCGTGTCGTGCGTCGTGAAATCGAACGTCTGTCTCGTACGGCCGAAGGCGACGAATAATTAATTACCGACCTTATTCTCTTGAGGGTTGACGCCCGCTTTCCTGACATATTTAAACCGCGTTAGTCTGTTCACCATCTCAGGGCAGCATTTAACTTTTGTAGGTATGGAAATTGCCGCTCCAAAAGAACTATCAACCTAGCGCCGTTGAAGCGAAACATTATGCACGTTGGGAAGAGGATGCGAGCTTTGCCTGCGGCCTAACCAAATCCAATGTTCCGCCTGCAGATTCTGATCCATACACAATAGTAATTCCGCCTCCCAATGTGACGGGAAGCCTTCACATGGGCCATGCGCTAAACAATACGCTGCAGGATATTTTAATACGGTATAGCCGCATGTCCGGTCGGGACGCACTTTGGCAACCGGGAATGGATCATGCTGGTATTGCAACACAGATGGTCGTGGAGCGGCAGCTTGCGGAGAAAAATATAGAGTTAGATCGCGGACGTGGTGAAGCGGCTGAAAACAAGGAACTAATCAATCGATCCGATTTCATTGACAAAGTATGGGAATGGAAAGCTGAATCAGGTGGAACCATTGTTCAACAGCTCCGCAGGCTGGGTGCCTCGTGCGATTGGTCGCGTGAGCGCTTTACGATGGATGACGGGTTATCAAAAGCCGTTCGCCATGTCTTCGTCACTTTATACAATGAAGGCCTAATCTATCGCGATAAAAGACTGGTCAACTGGGACCCTAAGTTTCATACGGCGATTTCTGACCTGGAAGTAGAACAACGTGAAACAAACGGCTCTCTTTGGTACTTCAAATATCCAATTGAAGGTGTGGAGAACCAGTTTATCACCGTGGCAACAACGCGGCCGGAAACGATGCTGGGTGATACAGCCGTTGCTGTACATCCCGATGACGAAAGATATAAAGACCTTGTCGGCAGGAATGTGATTTTGCCACTGGCCGATCGTCCGATACCGATTATCGCCGATGAATATAGTGATCCCGAGAAAGGCAGCGGTGCCGTAAAAATCACGCCAGCGCACGATTTCAACGATTTTGAAGTCGGAAAGAGACATGGCCTGGCCATGATCAATGTTTTTGATGTCTCCGCAAATATGAACGATGAGGTTCCACAGGAATTTCGTGGTCTGGATCGTTTCTCTGCCCGGGACAAAGTTGTTGCAGCGCTGGAAACTCAGGGTCTTCTCGAGAAGATCGAAGAGAACCCGATGACGGTTCCATATGGCGATCGCTCTGGTGTTGTTATCGAGCCGCGCTTGACAGACCAGTGGTATGTCGATGCCGAAACCATGGCAAAACCGGCGATCGAAGCAATTGAAAGCGGAGCAACCAGATTTGTACCGAAGCATTGGGAAAACACCTATTTCGAATGGATGCGAAATATTCAGCCTTGGTGTATTTCGCGTCAGATCTGGTGGGGCCATCAAATTCCGGCGTGGTACGGGCCGGATAACGAAGTATTTGTAGCGGAAACTGCAGACGCCGCAGCCAAACTTGCTGAGGAGCATTACGGCAAATCAGTCGAACTTACCCAGGAAGATGATGTCCTTGATACCTGGTTCTCATCGGCATTATGGCCGTTTTCAACGTTGGGATGGCCGGAAGAAACTCCGGAAGTTTCACGTTATTACCCGACGAATGTTTTGGTCACGGGTTTCGATATTATCTTCTTCTGGGTAGCCCGCATGATGATGATGGGGCTTCATTTTATGAAGGAAGTTCCCTTTGACACGGTCTACATCCATGCCCTTGTTCGGGACGAAAAGGGTCAAAAAATGTCCAAAAGTAAGGGCAATGTACTCGATCCTCTCGAACTCATAGATGAGTACGGTGCCGATACTTTGCGATTTACCTTAACGGCCATGGCCGCGCAGGGCAGGGACATCCGATTGTCCACTGGGCGTATCGAAGGATATCGGAATTTCATAACCAAACTTTGGAATGCCGCACGTTATGCGGAAATGAACGGATGCATTAGCGATCCAGATTTCGATCCTACAAGCTGCACGCAAACAGTTAACCAGTGGATCGTTGGAAGTTTGGCTGAAACGGAACAATCAGTTTCTCGTGCGTTCGAAGAGTACCGGTTTAACGATGCTGCTAACGCGATTTATCAATTTACATGGCACAGTTTCTGCGACTGGTATTTGGAATTCACAAAACCAATTCTTGCTGGCGATGATGCAGCAGCAATGGCCGAAACACGGGCAACCACCGGCTGGATTCTGGATCAAATTCTACTGCTGCTTCATCCGATGGCACCCTTTGTAACAGAAGAATTGTGGGGAGAACTTGCTCCTGAGGGCGGCAGAGATAGCAATATCATCACAGCGGATTGGCCCAAGATTCCGTCTGCAGTAGTTAGTTCCGATGCGAGTGAGGAGATGGATTGGGTGGTCCGTCTTATTTCGGAAATTCGTACTGTTCGGGCGGAGATGAATGTCCCGGCCGGGGCAAAAACTGATCTGTTGATCAAAGATTACGGAGCGATCACTTCATCAAGACTGGAACAACATGCTGAATTGATTCAGCGTATGGCTCGAATTGAAAAGATCGAATTGATATCTGAAGACACTCCGAAGGGCGCAGTTCAGGCGATTGTTGATGAAGCGACATACTTCCTTCCAGTTGGCGACGTCATTGATATTGCCCTGGAGACAGAACGACTCGAAAAAGAAATTTCCAAGGTCGAAAAAGAAATAGCCGGTCTTCAGAAGAAACTTTCGAATGAGAAGTTTACGTCGCGCGCGCCTGCCGAAGTCGTCGAAGAAAATCGTGAACGGCTTGCAGACTACGAACGCACTAGAGACAAACTTGCCCAGGCACTAGAGCGGCTTAAATCACTTTAAAAGCCGCCGATCATCACCCAAAGGATAAGTGCAGGAGAAATTATTGCACACATCCATCGCCAAACAGGAGCCCATTTGGGCGGTGATACATCTGGCCGGTTTAGATTATCGGCGGCCGTGGGCCAAAATACCCAGCCAATAAATAAGGCCATACCAATCGCGCCAGCCGGCAATAGAAGTTTTGTGGCGAAGAAATCCATTAGGTCGAAGATCGTCATTCCAAACAGTGTAACATCTGCCCAGGGGCCGAACGAAAGAGCTGCTGGAATTCCTGCCAAAAACAAAATAATTCCCGTAGCAATGGTGCCTTTATGGCGGGAGAAATCATGTTCATCTGATAAATGCGCAACGACAACCTCGAGTATAGAGATTGCCGAGGTTAAAGCGGCTACAGACAGTATTACAAAGAACAAGATCGCAAAAATCGTACCACCTGATATTTCGGCAAATATCTTTGGCAGTGTGACAAAGGTGAGGACCGGCCCCGCCGAGGGGTTTTGACCCATTGCAAACACAGCGGGAAGAATAATTAATCCTGCGAGGATGGCGAATAAACTATCCAGCCCGATGACGCAGGCCGCATCGCCGGGCAAGGGCCTTTCACGGGCGATATAGGAGCCGTAGGTGATCATAACACCCATCCCGACACTGATCGAAAAGAAGGCTTGTGACAGCGCCGCCTGGATCGTTGCCATGGTGACCTTGGAAAAATCGGGTTGAAGAAAAAACGCGAGGCCTTTTTCTGCACCGGAAAGGGTGATGGAGCGGATAATCAAAACGATCATGATTACAACCAATCCAGGCAGGAGAATTCTGCACCAGCGTTCGATGCCGCTATTAACACCGGCAATAACAATGCCAACGGTCGCGCTCATGAATAATGCGTGAAACAAAATGGGGAGCCAGCCGTGAGAAATAAAATTTCCGAAACTACCGGCCTCTGCCGTTGTGGTTAGGATTGATTTCCAAACAAACCCAAAAGTCCAACCACCGACAACGCTATAGAATGGAAGAATTACAACCGCCGCCAAAACTCCAATGAAACCTACTATCGGCCAGGCCCCACCACGAAGCGTTCTAAATGCGGCTATCGGACTACGTTTTGACGCGCGTCCAATGGTTTGTTCTGCAAGAAAGACGCTAAAGCCAAGGGTAAAAACGATCCCGAGATAAATTGCAATAAATGCACCGCCACCATTTTCTCCAGCAACATATGGAAACCGCCAAATATTTCCGAGACCAACTGCTGAACCGGCAGCTGCGATTATAAAGCCACTTCGTGATCGCCAATTTTCCCGAGTTTGTGCCATTTTACCCTCTCGAATCTCCTGGTCCTATGCAGTCATGCTGGGAGAAGCTATTTTGCCCTTCAATTCGGAATAAAATCAAAGGGAGTCAAACGATGCATATCCGTATCGGAACAAGTGAAATTGGCGGTACCTTTCATCGTCAGGGCGAGGCGGTAGCTGATTTATTACGTACGAAGCATACCGTCGAAACCGAACCGGTAGCGGGCTCAAGCGTTGGAAGTGCATTAGGATTGCATTCAGGTGATCTGCAATTCGGATTTTCCGCATCGAATTGGATCGGACGGGCACTCAGGGGAGAAGATCCCTTTAAAGAACCTATCGGCATCCGAATGGCAGCGCCGGCAAATGTTGGCCCCATGTTTTTTGTCGTGAGAGCGGATTCTGACCTTCACACAATTGACGACATGAAAGGCAGGAAGGTAGCTGTTAATTTCGCTGATAGCGGCATGTATCAACACACCCGGACTATTTTTGGCATTCTCGGAATTTCATTTGATGAATTCGAGCCCGTCCATATCGGATTTGAAGAAGGCTCTGCAAAGTTGAAATCAGGTGAGATTGATGCGCAATGGCAATGCCCGATCCCTAATCCGATCATGACCGAGCTTGCTGACAGCACGAATGTTCGTGTGCTCGAATATGCACCGGGGCAATTGGAAAAAATCCTCGATGAGGCAACATTTTACCGGCGCGCAGTAATGCCGGTAGAGGCTTTTAGGGGTATTGCGCAGGAAACAGCGCAAGTTGGCGTTTTAAACGTTATTGCCACCCATGAAAGGGTTGAGGATGCTCTTGTTCATGAATTCGTATCGTCAATGGTAAATAACGCCAGGGAACTAGGACAAAAACTCGAACTCTATCGCGGTCTCGCAGACCTGTTTGGTGAGCTGAAAACTGAAGGTCAATCCGTGTTTGAACCCGGTGGCGTTGCCTTACACCCTGGCGCGATCCAGGCATATCGTGATGCGGGCTTGTTAAAATAGGACCCGGTAAATAAGTAGCTAGGCAGAGCGTTAACAGAAGACTATGTTGCGCGCCAAGTTATAGAGGTAGACAACGAGGATTCAGATGCCTGACGGATCACGCATCGCTAAGAAGCGTAAACCGGCCCGTAAGAGGACGGTCAGGAAGTTTAACAAGGCAAAATTGCCCAGCCGTCATGTGACGGAAGGCCCAGAGCGCGCGCCACACCGCAGCTATCTGTATGCAATGGGGCTAACGGAAAAGGAAATTCACCAGCCGTTGGTCGGTGTTGCAACGTGCTGGAATGAAGCTGCGCCATGTAACATTTCTTTATCCCGTCAGGCCCAGGCGGCAAAGCGAGGTGTTGCAGAAAATGGCGGAACACCTCGTGAATTTACCACTATTACCGTTACCGATGGCATCGCCATGGGGCATGCCGGAATGAAATCATCTCTGGTATCCCGCGAGGTCATAGCCGATTCAGTAGAATTGACGATGCGCGGCCATTGTTACGATGCGCTAGTTGGTTTGGCAGGCTGCGATAAATCCCTGCCAGGCATGATGATGGCCATGCTGCGCATGAATGTTCCAAGTGTATTTATATATGGTGGAACCATTCTTCCGGGTCGATTTCAGGGTCGGGATGTCACGGTCGTTGACGTGTTCGAGGGCGTTGGCATGCATGCGGCAGGCAATATGTCCGATGCCGACCTAGAAGAACTCGAAAGTGTTGCTTGCCCTTGTGCTGGATCATGTGGCGGGCAGTTTACCGCAAATACAATGGCTTGTGTTTCAGAAGCTATCGGGCTCGCTCTGCCGGGCTCGGCTGGGGCGCCTGCGTCTTTTAAATCGCGGGATAGAGTTGTTCGAGAAACCGGCGCTGCCGTCATGAATTGCTTGTCGAAGAACATTCGGCCGCGCGATGTAGTTACAAAGGATTCTCTGGATAACGCCGCGAAGGTTGTTGCTGCGACAGGCGGATCGACAAATGCCGCTCTGCATTTACCGGCAATGGCCCACGAAGCGGGCATTAAATACACGCTTGATGATGTTGCAATGATCTTCAAGAAGACCCCTTATATCGCAGATCTGATGCCCGGCGGTAAGTATACGGCTACCGATATGTATCGTATCGGTGGCGCGCCAGTTGTTATCAAGGAATTGCTTGATGCGGGCATCCTGAAAGGGGATTGCCTGACTGTTACAGGCAAGACTCTGGCACAAAATCATCGCAGTATAAAATTTCCGAAAAAACAGGATGTTGTTTATCGCGTAAAAGACGCCATCACGCCGACGGGTGGTGTGGTTGGGTTGAAAGGCAATTTGGCTCCCGATGGTGCGATCGTAAAGGTTGCCGGAATGCAGAACCTGACCTTTAAGGGACCTGCACGCGTCTTCAACTGTGAAGAAGATGCCTTTGAAGCCGTCGTAAACGGTAAGATCAACGAAGGTGATGTAATTATTATCCGTTATGAGGGGCCGAAAGGCGGTCCTGGAATGCGGGAAATGCTTTCAACGACCGCCGCGCTCTATGGACAGGGAATGGGTGAGAAGGTCGCCCTAATCACTGACGGACGGTTTTCCGGTGGAACCCGAGGTTTTTGTATTGGCCATGTTGGACCGGAGGCTGCTGTCGGCGGGCCGATCGGTCTCCTAAAGGATGGCGATATCATTAGCATCGACGCCAATAAGGGCAAAATGGACGTTGCCTTGAGTAAAGCTGAACTTGCGAGACGCAAAAAGGCCTGGAGGCCGAAAAAACATGATTTTCAGTCGGGGGCTCTTTGGCGTTATGCCCAAACGGTTGGACCTGCATCAGGTGGCGCTGTAGTACATCCGGGTGGAAAGGCGGAATCGCATTGTTATGCCGATATTTAGGACAACAGCAGGCTATTGTTAACTATTAATGTTAACCAACAACTATTTGAAATATTTAAATAATTGTTGCAAATGAAGTCTGTGATTCATAACCTGTTGAAATATCAAGGCAGATTTCCCGGGAAAACCTAAAGCAATTATAAACAACCCGCGGAAACCGTTAAAACGAAGGCAAACCTGTTAACCAGTATTGCCGGTTCGGAGATGGGATGATGACGACAGATGGGGTTTCACCGGGTATTTCCCGTTTTCTCGATGGATTAAGCGAAGCCGAACGCGAGGACCTAAAAGGTGTATTACGTGATTCAAACACCTATTTGGCTGAAGATATGGATGATGTCATCGCGATCTTAAATCAGATCCGGGATTAGCGGCGTCCAAAACGTTATTAAATTACTCCCGCGTAGGGGATTTCAACCGTTTTCGAATGCCGTTTTTAGTCGAAAACGGTTTCTATGTAATGATCCGAATTAACGACCGCTTCAATCACCGTAGGCCCTTCTGCCTGAAGGGCGTTTTCTACCGCAGTCTTTAGGTCTTGTGGGGTTTTGACACCAATTGCCGGTACCCCAAAGTAATGTTCTGGTGGGTCGCGATATTCCTCTGTTTGCAATTCAGTTCCGTAAACACCGTATTGGCGCCGCAACTGCTTTACCCGGATAAGCCCCAACCAACGGTCGTCTAAAACAATTACCGGTAGGCAAATACCCATTCTTTTTGCCGTTGCGAGCTCGCCGCAGGTCATTTGAAAACAACCATCGCCGATCAAACAAATCACCGGTTTATCCGGAAACGCGAGTTTCGCTGCGATTGCGCCGGGTAGTCCAAACCCCATTGAGGACCAGCCATTTGTGATCAAAAACTGTTTGGGATCTGAAGAATTCCATTGGCTTGCTATTTGATGGGTGTGGGCACCGACGTCAAAGCTCAGAATTCCCTCTCTTGGCAGTGCTTCGCGAACTGAGTCGATTGCCTCAAAAGCATGAAAACCAGGGCTCGCCGGACGAAGCAACGAATTAAACTCTTTACGATGTTGTTCCAATTCCTTGTCTGTCCATTGATTGGACAATATTTCGTGGTTCGCAATCTGCTCGAGTGATGTCGTTAGATCTCCGATTACTTCATGTTTCAAGGAAACACTCTCGGCAACATCGGCACCTTCGATATCGATCTGTAATAAGGGTTTCTCACCAATCCACGCTTCAAACTCGACCTCAATCGTGTCATAGCCAATGCCCACGATGAGATCCGCCGATTGAAGAAACTGACGTTGATGCTGACGACATCCGCGTTCGATACATCCTATAGCAAGGGGATGGTCATCATCTATAAGGCCTTTAGCCATGGTCGTTGTCGCGAAGGGGATCTTATGTTTATCGACCAAGTGCAGAAGTACCTCGTGATCTGCAATTCGCATTGCGGATGACCCCAATATCGCAATTGGACGCTTGGCCTCCGACAATATTGATATTGCTTTATCGATGGCGTCATCAGTTGCGGGGGATAAGGCACCGCCAAACACCACTTCCGGAATTTCTTCTTCTGCGGAGGCAAGGGCAACATCTTCTGGTAAATCGAGATGAACCGGACCGTGTGGTTCCGACGTCGCAATTTCAATTGCTTCCACCAAAGTTTGCGCCACATTTCCATTTCGCACGGGCAACGTCGCTTTGGTTATGGGCGCAAAGAGCGCGTGGTGATCAATATACATCTGGATACGACGCCCGAGTTGATCCGTGTTGAGATTGCAGGTGATTGCGATCATTGGCGATCGGTCGAGCCAGGCATTGCCAACACCGGTGGCAAGATTTGTCGCACCGGGTCCTAACGTCGCTATACAAAACCCTGGGATACCTGTTAACCGCCCAGTTACATCGGCAGCAAATCCTGCGGATCCTTCATGTGCTGTTAGGACAAATTCAATTCCGCCCGTACGCATTGCTTCCATAACGGGCAGGACGTTTCCACTTGGAATCCCAAATCCGTGATTTACACCCGCCTTTTTAAGTATGGCGACGATTAATTCGGCGTTGTTCATTTTTGATTTCGAAACCACTTAACGACATAAGATAAAAGCCAGCAAATAGCCGTGCCCAATATAATAAATACAAGAACGCTTGCGATTAGTTGTATGGGATCATCGACGCCATGTTGTGTATAGGCAATCGACGCCCATATTAATCCAAACAACGTAGCGCCCATCAAGTATCGTTGCATTAGCGATTGGCCTCCTCATCTGCGATATCGCACCACACGGGCGTATGGTCAGACGGTTTTTCTTTTCCCCGCGGCGTTTTGTCGATGCCCGCTTCGACCAACCTATCAGAAGCTTGCGGTGACAGAAGGAGGTGATCAATCCGCAATCCAAAATCTTTTTGCCACGCACCGCCTGTGTAATCCCAGTAGCTATAGAGCCCCGGTTCAGGATTAAGAGATCTAAAGGCCTCGGTAAGACCTAAATTTAATAGAGTTCGAAATCTATTACGAGATTCAGGCCGACATAGTGCATCGTCCTGCCAGCCAGTGGGATTATAAACATCGGCATCCGTAGGGCAGACATTGTAATCGCCGCCGAGCACAAAGGCTTCTTCGTGTCCCAGAAGTTCTTCAGTGTACGAAATCAGTCGGTCCATCCAGGCGATTTTATAATCAAATTTTTCGCCAGGTGCCGGATTGCCGTTTGGCAAGTAAATGGATGAAACTCTGACCCCGCGGGTAAAGGCTTCGATGTATCGGGCCTGCTCGTCCGAGGGATCACCTGGCAAACCACATCGAACATCTTCGATTGGTGATTTCGATAAAATGGCGACCCCGTTGTAGGTTTTTTGGCCATGTACCGCGATATTATAGCCGAGTTCCTCAATTTCCATTGCCGGAAACGCTTCATCAACGACTTTGATTTCCTGTAAAAGAACAACATCGGGTCCAAATTCGGCAAGCCACTCTAGGACTCTTGGCAACCGTGCCCGAATAGAGTTTACGTTCCAGGTCGCTATTTTAGCCATTTTTTATCCCGGTTGTTTTGAATCGCGTTTCGATACGCGAATGCATATTCTTCTATCGCATTATTCGGGATTCAGCCAATTGAGAAAGAGACACCGCAGCCACAGGTCGATGCCGCATTAGGATTCCGCATCGTAAAAAATGAGCCCACCAGTTCTTCGGCAAAATGTAACTCGCTTCCGACGATATAGTCCCATGACATTTCATCAATAAGAACGGCAACGCCATCGCGTTCAATCACGCGATCGTCGCCATTTTCGTCATCATCAAAAGAGAACGCGTATTGAAATCCTGAACAACCGCCACCGGAAACGGCGATACGGAACCGCATATTCTTAAATTCGCCATCTGAAGTGAGATTTCGAATTTGTTTTACGGCGCTATCGCTTATTGAAACGGTTTGTTCGAGTGAGTCTGTCATTTTCAGGATAATATCCGATTTCGGTCCGATATTAACGTCTTTTTTTTATAAAACGGTAATTAAGGACAGGATTGGCGGTGGTCAACAGCTTGTTTGAAAGATTTATATTGCGCACAAATGTTGAATTGCCACTCATTAACGAGGCTTGTAGGTTCCGGCCATGGCAGCTGACGGATCAATCGAAACAACAATGATCACTGTTAATTATGCAAGTGATCCGCTTTCAAGCCGTGGGCGTCTGTTCGATGAGCCAGAAAGCAATACTCGGTCTGTATTTCAGCGGGATAGAGATCGCATTGTCCATTCAAGCGCCTTTAGAAGGCTTAAATACAAAACCCAGGTCTTTGTTTATCACGAAGGCGATCACTATCGGACCCGACTGACCCATAGCCTTGAGGTTGCACAAATCGCGCGGTCTCTGGCCCGGGTGCTGCATGCGAATGAGGATATGGCGGAAGCGCTCGCTCTAGCGCATGACCTAGGTCATCCACCCTTTGGTCATGCTGGCGAAGACGCACTTCAAAAGGTAATGCGACCCTTTGGCGGTTTTGACCATAATGGCCAGGCAATTCGGATTGTTACGCAGTTGGAAGCACGCTATGCGAGCTTCGATGGGCTAAATTTAACTTGGGAAACGTTGGAAGGGCTCGCCAAGCATAATGGGCCCTTAATCGCATCTCCTGATGAAAAACACAGATTGCCATGGGCTTTGGCTGAATATGATTCACAGCAAGATCTCGAATGGCATAGCCATCCGGGTATCGAAGCCCAAATAGCAGCGTTAGCCGACGATATAGCCTACAATACCCATGATGTTGATGACGGATTGCGTGCGGGTTTATTCACGGTCGACGATTTAACCGAACAAGCGCTCGTCGGGCCAGTTATCAAAGACGTCTATGATAAACACCCCGATCTTGAACAAGGACGATTGATCCATGAAACCACGCGGCGGATGATTGATCGTATGGTTGACGATTTGCTCCTGGAGACGAGACGACGGCTGGAGCGTTATCAGCCGCAATCCGCTGAAGACGTTCGCGCAATGGATTGTCCGGTCGTTGCATTATCCGAGGAAATGATGGCAACCAATCGTTCTCTAAAACAATTTCTGTTCGAGAGAATGTATCGTCATCCCCGCGTTAACCGCATGACAAATAAAGCGAGTAGGGTGGTTCAGGATTTGTTTAATCTTTTCCAAACCGAGACCGGGCTCATGCCAAGGGACTGGCAAACTAAAATGAAAAACCTAGATGAAACGGGCAAAGCAAGAATGGCTGCGGATTACATTGCCGGCATGACGGATCGTTTCGCATTGGAAGAACACAAACGGCAATTTGATCTATACGAATAACAATGAATTACTTCCAAACAATATCGAATACTCTTCGGTCCGAGATCGAGAGTCTTATTGCCGAGGGTAGTCTCGCTGAGGGATTGGATCTTAGTCGGGTTGGCGTTGAGCAAACCAAGGATCCGGCACATGGCGATCTCGCATCCAATGTCGCAATGGTGCTTGCTAAAGCAGCCAAAACCAACCCGAGAGAATTGGGACAACTGCTGGCTGATCGTTTGGCAGCACGTCAGGAGTTTGAATCGGTCGAGGTTGCAGGACCCGGTTTCATAAATATGCGGTTAGTACCTGGTTTCTGGACCGGACTGCTCCCTGATGTTCTTCGGGCGGGCACCAGTTACGGTGATTGCGACCTCGGTAAGGGCGAAACGATTAACGTCGAATATGTATCGGCCAATCCGACCGGACCGATGCATATTGGCCATGCACGCGGCGCGGTTATTGGTGATGCCTTGGCTACTTTGCTCGCAAAGGCAGGTCATAAAGTTACACGCGAATATTACATCAACGATGCTGGCGCTCAGGTCGATGTCCTGGCCAGGTCTGCCTATTTGCGATACCGGGAGGCTCTGGGCGAAGACATTGGCGAAATACCTGATGGTCTTTACCCGGGGAATTATTTGAAGAAAACCGGAGTGGATCTCGCAAATCGCGACGGGAAAAAATGGCTTGATACCTCAGAAGAAGATTGGTTGCCGGTATTTCGGGAATTTGCAATTGATTCGATGATGGATCTGATCCGTGACGACCTTGCTGCGCTCGGGGTATCGCATGATGTTTTTTCATCGGAGCGGAGCCTCGTTGGGTCAGGGGTAAATGACGAAGTCGTTTCCGAACTTGAAAGTCGCGACCTCGTCTACATGGGGACGCTGGAACCACCAAAGGGAAAGCGACCCGATGATTGGGAGGAGCGTCCACAGCTTTTGTTTCGATCAACAAATTTTGACGATGATGTTGATCGGCCTCTTAAAAAAGGGGATGGGGACTGGACGTACTTTGCTTCTGACATCGGCTATCACCGGGATAAATTTCGGCGTGGATTTGCAAACATGATTGATGTTTGGGGAGCCGATCACAAGGGTTACGTCAAACGTATGCAGTCTGCTGTAAAGGCTATTACGGAGGATAGTGGTGAATTGGATGTCCGACTTTGTAATTTGGTTAATCTGCTTGAAGACGGAAAACCTGCAAAAATGTCAAAGAGGGCGGGGTCATTTGTAACCTTGAGAGAGGTCGTTGACGAGGTGGGTAAAGAAGCGGTCCGCTTTATGATGCTTACCCGTAATAGTGATGTTTCACTGGATTTCGATCTCAAAAAAGTTACAGAACAAAGTAAGGACAATCCGGTATTTTACGTTCAGTATGCGCATGCAAGAATTTGCTCGGTACTTCGGAATGCGGCAGAAGAGTTTCCAAATCTCTCGCTTGACGATTCGAGCCTTACAGGTGCTGATGTCGCCGATCTGCAGGATCCTGGTGAGCTTGCAATGATCAAGGAATTGGCGAGTTGGCCACAGGTAGTGGAAAATGCGGCAACGGCACATGAGCCGCATCGTATAGCGTTTTATTTGTCAGATTTAGCTTCTTCCTTTCATGCATTTTGGAACCGGGGAAATGCAGAGGAGGCATTGCGGTTTATCGTGCCGGGCGATGCACCGAAGACGTTGGGACGTTTAGCCCTTGCGCGTTCGGTGGCCATAGTTATCGCGTCTGGATTAGCCGTAATGGGAGTCGAACCAGTGGAGGAGATGCGATAATGGCTGATTTGGTAGGCGAGGACCGAACACCAACGACAGGAAGCGTAAAAACCCCGAGATGGGGACGAAAAATTTTAACAGGAATGATTGCGATGGCCGCCATGGGTGGTTTCGCGATGATTGTTGTTTTTAGTTATAACAAGGGTCAAGAAAAAGCAGCTCAGGCGGGAACTCCGATTATTGTCGCTGCAAAAGGGCCAACGAAAATTAAACCGGAAGACCCCGGCGGAATGCCAATTAGAGATCAAGACAAAGGTGTTTACGATCGTCTGGATCCGACAGCCACAAAGGAAAAGGTCGAGAACTTGTTGCCGGCACCAGAGCCGGTAATGGCTAAGCCGGAACCAGAACCTCTGAAAAAGTTAACCGAGACAGAGGTTAAAAAAGTTGCAGAATTAGCACCTGCTTCTGGGCAAATATTAACTGATGCACCACCTCCACCACCGCCAATTATCGCTGAACCGGCAAAACCGGTCGCAAAACCTCAGATTACGGAAGAACCTGCCAAATCGGCAGAAGTGGCGCGCGACGCGATCAAAGAACCCATTGTGGTAGCGAAAACAGAGCCTGAACAGATCATCAAGAAACCTGCAATAATGCCAAAGAAAACGGCAATAAATAAAAACGGGTATCGAATCCAGATAGCATCGCTGAGGTCCAAACAGGCAGCGAATGCCGCCTGGCGCAAACTCCAGAAAAAACATCCTGCACTATTTAGTAAGTTGAGCCCAAAAATCGTTCAGGCAAAGATAAATGGAAAGGGCACGTATTATCGGCTGCAGGCGGGGATCCTGAATGGTCCATCCGAGGCGAAAGCACTGTGTTCTAAGGCTAAAAAAAGAAGGATAGGGTGCCTAATTGTCAAACCCCGGTGACGACGCTCCAGCCGCTGTAATATTCGGATGCATTGACACCGTTCTAACCGAAGCTGAGGCTGATCTTTTTTCTGAATGCAATCCCTTTGGCCTAATTCTTTTTGAACATAACTGCGTGGATCCTTCTCAATTGAAGGATCTCATTGCCCAGTTTCGGCAAACGGTAGGCAGGGACGACGCCCCAATTCTGATCGATCAGGAGGGTGGACGTGTAACCCGAATGAAGCCTCCACACTGGCGGCATCCACCACCGGCTCGCGTTTTCGCAGAGTTAGCCGAATCCGATATGGAGAGCGCAAGTCGAGCTGCTTACCTCAATGCGAGACTGATTGGTCAGGAATTGGCGGAAGTGGGGATAAGTGTCGATTGCCTGCCGGTCCTCGACATTCCTGTGGTTGGAGCTCACGAGGTTATCGGCGATAGAGCGCTTGGTCGTGATCCCGAAACAATTGGGCAGCTAGGAAAGGCCATGTCAGAGGGGATCATGGCTGAAGGCGTGCTGCCAATTATCAAACATATCCCCGGCCATGGCCGTGCCAAGTCAGACAGTCACAAAGAACTACCGATTGTTGACACAACCCGTGTGGTCCTAGAAAGCACCGATTTCAGACCCTTTGTCAGCCTTGCGAATATGCCTTGGGCTATGACAGCGCATGTTGTCTATACCGCAATCGATGACATACACGCTGCAACGATATCGCCCGAAATCATTGAGAACATCATCCGCAAGGAGATAGGATTCGAAGGTCTGCTCCTCTCTGATGATATCGGCATGGAGGCTTTATCGGGTACTAAGGGGGAACGGGCTCAGGCAATTTTAACTGCGGGCTGTGATCTTGCTCTTGAATGCTCTGGTAAAATCGATGACATGACAGAAGTCGCGTCCATTATTCCGCAAATGTCTAATTCAGCTCTCAAAAGAGCTAATGAGGCCGAGAAGCTAAGAGTTGCCAGCCTAGCAAATGATGGATTGTCTTCCGAAACAGCTCTTAAAGAACTTGAGGATTTAATGCGTGAACACCGGATTGATGGTGGATGAGCGCAGCGATTTACCAAGCATCAGTCTGGATTTTGCCGGTACTGATCGCAATTACATTCCATGAAGCGGCACATGGCTATGTCGCCTGGCGGCTTGGCGACAATACGGCGAAAGATCTCGGTCGCGTCACCTTTTCACCTATTCGGCACGTCGACCCACTTGGATCGATTGTAGTCCCAGGCATTTTACTGTTATCGCCAGCTCAGTTTTTGTTTGGGTGGGCCAAACCGGTTCCGGTAAATTTTATGAATTTGGGCCATCCACGGCGGGATATGGTTTTGGTCGCCGCTGCCGGGCCGGGCGTCAATCTACTTTTAGCGGTGGTATCTGCAATTCTATTGCACCTGGTTCCGGTCTTTCCTGGAGAAACGGCTAAATGGATTTCGCAAAATTTAGGAAATTCAATTCTAATCAATTTGGTATTGGCGGTTTTCAATATGCTTCCACTGCCGCCTCTTGATGGAGGAAGAGTTGCTGTAGGGCTTCTTCCGGCTCCCTTAGCAATACAACTGGCACGACTGGAGCGAGTCGGGCTTTTAATAGTAATCTTAGCGCTGTTTGTGGTTCCGATCGTCGGTCGGGAATTTGGGTATAAATGGGACCTTTTAACGTTATTGATTGGAGGGCCTGTTGATACGCTATTCAGATTCGTTATGACGATCACGGGCCATTGATAGATTGGATATTATGACGGAAGCATTTGACGATTTTGAGGTGGACGACCGGCCCGCGGGACCGGGAGGTGCTCTCGTCGTTGATTTGGAGGGTTATGAAGGCCCAATCGATATGTTGCTGGTTCTAGCACGACAGCAGAAGGTCGATCTTCTCAACATTTCGATTCTGGAACTCGCAGAACAATATCTTGCATTCATTGAAGAGGCCCGCCGGTTACGACTGGAAATTGCGGCTGATTATCTCGTAATGGCAGCGTGGCTTGCCTATCTGAAATCGCGCCTTTTGCTCCCCGCCGATGAAGAAGACGAAGAGCCTACGGGTCCCGAAATGGCAGAAGCCCTCGCTTTTCAACTGCGGCGTCTCGAGGCTATGCAGCAGGCGGGGTCAAAAGTGATGGAGTTGCCCCGTCTCGGAAGGGATGTCTTTCCCCGTGGGGCACCTGAAGGCGTAAAGGTAATTCGCACGCCGGTCTACGATCTCTCGCTTTATGAGTTACTCAGAGCCTATGGAGATCATCAAAGCAAGGGTAAAGCCGGGCCATTGGAAATCGCCCCGACCGAAATCTACTCTGTGGATGATGCTCTGGAACGACTAGGACGCGTTCTCGGAAAAATACCGGATTGGACGACTTTGGAAGGCTTTCTTCCTGAGTCGATTAAAGACAACGTTATTTATAGATCGGCGATCTCCTCGACATTCGTAGCAAGCCTCGAGTTAGCGAAGTCCGGAGAACTTGAACTTCGTCAAAGTGGGACATTTGGACCTATTTATGTCCGTTCCCGTGCAGAAACAGGATGAGTATGATGGATGGTTCGATTCAAACTTCGAATACCGTTGAACGCCAGGAAGGCAGTATGACTGATAACACCAGAGAGCTTAGAATTTTAGAAGCTGTGTTGTTCGCTGTCTCCGAACCAATGACCGAGGCGGCATTGGCCCAAAGGTTACCAGAAGGGGCGGACATTGCTGAACTTCTTAGTGAGTTAGCCCGACAATATGAGGGTCGAGGAATTGTTCTTCAGCCGGTTGCTGGACGTTGGGCCTTCAGAACTGCGGCTGATCTTGCCGGAACTTTGGAAATTGAAGTTAAAGTTACGCGCAAACTGTCCCGTGCCGCTGTCGAGACATTGGCTATTATTGGATATCACCAACCGATTACGCGTGGAGAAATTGAGGAAATCCGGGGTGTTGCATTGAGTAGAGGGACATTGGATCTCTTACTGGAAATAGGCTGGATCAGGCCCGTCGGGAAACGTAAAACACCCGGTCGACCAGTAACCTGGGGGACCACGCAGGAATTTCTGGATCACTTCAGTCTCAACAAACTTTCGGATTTACCAGGTATTGGTGAATTGAAAGCAGCCGGTTTACTGGATCCACGTCCTGCAAGGACAATATTTGGCGAAGTTGCTGTGAAATTGGAAGAATCGAACGCGTCAAACGCAGTCGATGAAAAGGAAGCAGAACCGCCTGAACCGCTCAATGCCGATGAAGAAATGATATCTGCTCGTCAACAAGACGCTTGATCACGGGATTGAATTGGCTACAAGTAGCAATTAGGAGTTTTTCAGAGTTCAGATTCTGGCTTCGGTTTGATTGTTAGAGCAGATAGAGCTGTGATAAACCTTGATATGTCTAGGTAATGGCCTGCGGGCCCACTGGCGAGGATTTCGGTATGGGAACATTCAGCATTTGGCACTGGCTTGTCGTCCTTGTTGTCGTACTGGTTTTGTTTGGCGGCGGCGGCAAGCTCACCCGATTAATGGGCGATGCGGCTCGCGGCATTAATGCTTTTAAAAAGGGACTCAAGGATACGGGTTCTGATGAGAAGGCCGATGAGCCAAAAACTATTGATGTAGAAGCCAAAGAACCCTCGGCGAATACCTCGAGTAAAGACGAAACGGCCAAGGGCTGATTTTCTGATTTCTTCCAGTATTTTGAAGGTGCATAAGCGCCATGTTTGATATTGGCGGCTGGGAATTCTTAATCATAATTGTTGTGGCGATTGTTGTGATCGGGCCCAAGGACTTGCCTGGCGCGATAAGATCTGTAACGGGGTGGATTAGGAAGGCACGTGAGCTCGCGAGGGAGTTTCAAAGCGGTATCGACGACCTTGCCCAGGAAGTCGATCTGGAAAAAATAACAGATGAGGTAAAGGAAGGCGTAGGGCTAGGGGATCCTGGCGACGTTGGAAACACAATTCACGATCAAATCTCGAATACTCTTGATCCCAGTGGCGAGGTTGCTGACGCCTTCGATGAAGCCAATAAAATTCTCGATAATGATTTCCCTGAGAGTAAAGATGAGTTGGATAGCTCCAGCGATTTAACGGATTCACGCGACGGAGTAACAGAACCTACCGTCACCAAAAACAAAAACCCCGCAAACCAAGAAGATCAAAAAGAAGGTTAGGATGGCGGAAGAAGACACTGACGACTCAAAGATGCCATTGCTCGACCATTTGATCGAGCTCAGAAGCCGGTTGATATGGGGCCTAGTAGGATTCATCGTTTGTTTTTTTGTCGCGTTCTATTTTGCCGAGCATATTTTCGCCTTTCTGGTACGACCTTTGGCGGAACAGATGGAAAGCCGTACCGGCGCTCGAATGATCTTCACAGCGCTGCATGAGGCATTTTTTACATACGTAAAAGTGGCTTTTTTTACCTCTGCCTTTGTTTCGTTCCCTCTCATCGCTTCACAAACTTGGCTATTTGTCGCTCCGGGCCTCTACAAGAATGAAAAAAGAGCCTTTTTTCCATTTCTTGTTGCAACACCGGTCTTATTTTTTATGGGTGGCGCTCTCGTCTATTATTTTATTTTCCCATTTGCCTGGGAATTCTTTCTGAATTTTCAGACGCCGGGGGGCGAAGGTCTGCTGCCTATACAGGTTGAGCCAAAGGTTAACGAATACCTGTCGCTCGTGATGCAGTTAATTTTTGCTTTTGGGCTTGGCTTCGAATTACCTGTCTTCCTCATGCTGCTGGCGAAGGCTGGTATTGTCTCTGCCGATGGTTTGGCCGACAAGCGGAGGTACGCCATTGTCGGCGTTTTCGTTTTTGCGGCGATCTTAACGCCGCCGGACGTGATTAGTCAGATTGGCTTAGCAATTCCAATTATTCTTTTGTATGAGGTTTCTATATTTGGTGCCCGAATTATTGAACGGCGGCGTGAAGAACGCGCCGCGATGGACGAGGAATGGGACGCCGCCAACGATGACGAAGATGATTGAAAGAACCGTACGATTCTAGACGTGTTAACTTTCAAGCCCTATAACCGCCAGCCATAACGTACGGTTGGAGTAGACCATGCATGACATTCGCTGGATTCGTGAAAACCCCGACGATTTTGACAAAGCGTTGGCGAAGCGGGGATCGTCTGCAATTTCGGCTGAGATTATTGCAAAAGATGCTGACCGGCGTTCGTTACAGACGGAACTTCAAGAAATACAAACACGACGCAACGAGGCATCCAAGCAAATCGGAATTGCAAAGAGCAAAGGCGAAGGTGCAGACTCCCTGATTAACGAAGTCAGCGAACTAAAAGATCGTATGCAAACGTTGGAAGAACGCGAAAAAACAGTAAGTGCGGATCTAAACGATCTCCTTACGGGACTTCCGAACATTCCAGCTGACGACACGCCCCAAGGCGAAAGCGAAGAGGATAATGTAGAAATTCGGAAGGTGGGACAGCCTCCAAGCTTCAGTTTTGAGCCAAAAGATCATGTAGAGCTTGGTGAAAACCTTTCCGGTATGAGTTTTGAACGCGCTGGCAAATTGTCCGGTGCACGGTTTGTTGTCCTAAGTGGTGCATTAGCAAGATTGGAACGGTCTCTCGCAGCTTTTATGCTTGATGTACAAACCCGTGAACATGGTTATACCGAGGTGGCGCCCCCCGTACTGGTTAAGGATGACGCACTGTTTGGCACCGGGCAGTTGCCAAAATTTTCTGAAGATCTTTTCAAAACAACCGATGATCTCTGGCTTATTCCTACAGCGGAAGTTCCTCTAACCAATCTGGTAGCCGACGAAATTTTATCAGAGGCCGATCTTCCCGTTAGAGTTACGGCGTTAACCCCTTGTTTCCGGTCGGAAGCGGGCGCAGCGGGCAAGGATACACGGGGAATGTTGCGCCAGCACCAATTCAATAAGGTGGAGTTGGTGAGTATATGTCATCCCGAAAACTCCGTGGACGAGCACGAACGTATGACCGGTGCTGCAGAGGAAATTCTTAAACGTTTGGGTCTTGCATACCGGGTTGTTGTTCTTTGCACAGGCGATATAGGGTTTTCGGCGCGCAAAACCTATGACCTGGAAGTTTGGCTACCGGGACAAAACACGTACCGGGAAATTTCTTCCTGCTCGAATTGCGGCGCTTTTCAGGCGCGTCGGATGAAGGCACGCTTCCGTCCGGAAGGTGAAAAAGGCACGCAATTTGTTCATACGCTGAATGGTTCCGGACTGGCCGTTGGAAGGTGCCTGATCGCAGTAATTGAAAACTATCAGAACGAAGACGGCTCGATTACCGTGCCAGAAGTTCTACGCCCATACATGGATGGGCTCGAACGTATTTCCGCTGAATAAATCAGTATGCTGGAAGCACGCAAGATCCGGCTGGTGATGGAGCTTCGTCAGCAGGGAATTACTGATCAGGCCGTGTTGTCCGCTATCGAGAAGGTTCCACGAGAATCATTTGTACCGGAGTCTTTTCACGATCAGGCATATGAAAATACAGCATTGCCTATCGGCCATGGGCAGACGATTAGCCAACCATCAGTAGTAGGGTTTATGACCCAAGCGCTTGAGATTGGTCCCCGAATGAAAATTCTTGAGGTCGGCACGGGCTGCGGCTATCAGGCCGCCGTTTTGGCTGGACTTTGTCGCCGGGTCTACTCGATAGAAAGATTTCGGGAGCTTTTACGAGAAGCAGAAAAACGACTATTGGACCTCCGGGTCAACAACGTAACGACAAAATGGGGAGATGGCGCTAGCGGATGGCCGGAACAAGCGCCTTTCGATCGAATGATTTTGACAGCAGCAGCCACCGAAGTCCCGCAAGAACTCCTGGATCAAATGTCGGAAAACGGCATTATTATCGCGCCTGTGGGCGAAACTTCACGCGAACAAACTCTAATTAGAATGCGCCATATGCCTGACAACACGTGGGAAAAAGAAGAATTATGGCCGGTACGATTTGTACCGATGCTCGACGGTAAAGTTGGAGATAACTCTGAGCAATAAGGACAGCAATTTATTGACCACGACTCAGCGCATTCTTAACGTGGCGCCATGAATTCATATAGCGAAGCAAAACGGTACCCCCGTATCCTGTTTGTTTTACTGGCAGTTGCTGTGTCTGCTTGTGCGCGGACAGACTATAGTCCCACCATTCGAGACCAAAACCCGGCGGAAACGGATAGATCTAAACGCACTCAATCCAGCGGTCAGAATGCAGGTCCCGGTGAAATCATAATTCGGCGGGGTGACACTCTCTATGGAATAGCCCGCCGTCACGGTATTCCTATCCGAAAACTCATTGAAGCAAACGGACTTAAACCGCCTTACATAATTTATCCGGGCCGAACGTTAAAAACGCCGATTTCGCGGTTTCACATCGCTAAATCGGGAGAGACGACCTACGGAATTGCCAGGTTATATGGCGTCGATATGGGTACTCTCGTGCGGATTAATAACATCCAACCGCCATATCGATTGAAAAGGGGACAAAAACTTCTGCTACCTGATCGTGGAGGAAGGACATCTACTTCACGACATGCGTCTCGGGTTCAACAAAAGAACAAAAAACCCGGTATAAGACGGGTTTCAGGCCCCAAGAGGCTGCCAGGTGATCAACGGTCAAGCCGAACCGCCAGCCAAAATCACAAATGGAGCCGCCCGGATCCCCGACCTCTGAAAACACCACCAAGACGCAGCGGACGCAAGTTTCTTTGGCCTGTAAAAGGTCGGGTAATTGTAGGGTTTGGCCCTCGTAAAGGAGGCTTCCACAACGACGGCATCAATATTTCAGCTCGGGCGGGAACACCAATCCGCGCCGCTGAAAATGGTGTCGTGGCGTATGTCGGAAACCAACTACAAGGATTTGGCAATTTGGTTCTGATCAAACATTCTGGTGGTTGGATGTCAGCATATGCGCATGGATCCAGTGTTTTGGTTCGCAGAGGATCTGTGGTGCGGAGAGGCCAAACCATTGCAAGGGTAGGGCGCACAGGTAATGTCAGCCGGCCTCAACTCCATTTTGAATTGAGACGAGGTGACAAAGCGGTTGATCCAAGGCGCTACCTGGTCCGCTTTGCTTATCGACTTCTTCCTAGAAAATACGCTTTTCGAGTCGTCCCGCAAGATCTTGAATAAACTGCCACGCGACACGTCCGGAACGGGCTCCACGTGTTGCTGACCATTCGATGGCCTCCGCCCGAAGCTGTGCCTGCTCAATTTCAAGGCCGAACTCTTCCACGTATCCTTCGATAATCTCGAAATAGGTATCCTGGTCACAATTATGAAACCCAAGCCAAAGACCAAATCGGTCCGAGAGTGAAACCTTTTCCTCCACGGCTTCAGCCGGATTGATGGCTGTTGAGCGTTCATTTTCGATCATATCTCTGGGCATCAGATGTCGTCTGTTCGAGGTTGCATAAAACACGACATTTTCCGGTCTTCCCTCGATGCCTCCTTCAAGGAGTGCCTTGAGTGATTTGTAGGTGTCGTCCTGACCATCAAAGGAAAGGTCATCGCAAAAGAGAATGAAACGAAAATCGCCGTTTTCCCGTAATATTGGGAGAAGTTGCGAAAGTGACGAAATATCTTCGCGATGTATTTCAATAAGTATCAGATTTTCTTCGGTTCCATTTACAGCACAATGAGCCGCTTTTACCAATGAACTCTTGCCTGTTCCCCGCGCACCCCAAAGAAGGGCGTTATTTGCCGGAAAACCTTTCGCAAAACGCGTCGTATTTTCAACGAGAGTGTCCCTGGCCTGATCAATCCCTTTAAGAAGGACAATCGGTACGCGATTAACCTGCTGAACAGGGGTCAATTGTTGCTGATCGGCATTCCAGACAAAGGCGCTTGCAATTGAAAAATCGGGCGAAGCGGATGTATCTGGATGAAGCTTCTCCAATACCTCTGCAATCCGTTGGAGAAGAGGAGTTAACTCTGAATCGGGCATGCCGTCAGTCTTATGTAGTGTACAAAAGCGCGCGGGACCCTATCATACGCGGGTAAAGGGTCAATCCTGTTATATTTCAATTATTTCAGGACACCTATTCAACGCATTTGCAACCTGTAACGAGGGCTGTATAGTCCGGCAGCTTTCGATCCGAATAAAAAGGAGAACCGGATGTTTATTTCACCAGCCTACGCGCAGGCTTCGGGAGGCGGATTAGGCGGCATGGAATCATTGTTACCGCTCGTCCTAATTTTTGTCGTTTTTTACTTTTTGCTCATTCGCCCGCAACAGAAAAAACAAAAACAGCATCGCGAAATGCTGGAAGCCCTTCGTAGAGGTGATCGTGTCGTTACCGCCGGCGGTATAATCGGTGTCATCACGAAAGCCGCAGAAACGGAACTAACCGTTGAGATTGCAGAAGAGGTGAAAGTAAAAGTACTCCGCGGAATGATTAGCGACGTCATGGCCAAGACGGAGGCAAGAGAAGCAGCAAATGACGATGATGAGGATGAAAAAGACGGGAAATAACCCAAACACATCCTATATAGACTAATCATCGTTAAAGTAGGTCGACCGATATGGTCCAAATAAGTAAGTGGAAAGTTATTTTTGTGCTCGCGATTTGCGGGCTCGGCATTCTTTTGGCATCGCCAAATGCTTTCAAGGAAACCAGCATTCCATCCTGGCTTCCCAGTAAGCAAATGAATCTGGGTCTGGATTTGAAGGGTGGTGCCCATCTCCTCCTAGAGGCCAAGGTCGACGAAGCTTTGAAGGAAGGGCTGACTAATTTGCAAGGTGGCGTTCGAATTGCGCTTCGTCGAAACCCTTCAATTGGTTATGTCAACCTCAGTACAATACGAAATGGTGTTTCCGTAACTGTACGCGATGAAAAAGATGTCCAAGAAACGAGAAGGCGTCTTCAAGAAGTAAGTAATCAAATGTTACTCGATCGTGACGGCAATCGCTTTACTTTACGGTTTACTGATGAACAATTGCGCGATCGCCGGACCAATATCCTGGAACAGGCGATTACAATTATCGGTATACGGGTAAATGAACTCGGTGTAACCGAGCCGACAATTCAACGACAGGGCGCTGATCGCATTCTTGTACAGGTTCCAGGTGTCGACCCCGAAGAATTGAAAACAATCATCGGCAAAACCGCAAAGATGAATTTTCACTTGCTGGATCCGGAGGTCAGGACCTTCGATCCGAACCGGCGCGTTCGACCCGGCGTGATGCTTCTTCCAAGTGATGATGAAACAGAAATAGATGCTGGGGGTAACCGAGTTTACTATCTGGTTAAAAAACGAATATCGGTTAGTGGAGAGCATCTCGTTGACGCTCAGCCGACGGTCGAGCAGGGAAGGCCGGTGGTCAGTTTTCGCTTCGATCCAGTTGGTGCACGCCGATTTGGAAACGTTACCAGAAGAAATGTCGAAAAGCCCTTTGCCGTTGTTCTAGATAACAAGGTCATTAGTGCACCGGTTATCCGGGAAGCTATTCTTGGCGGTAACGGCATAATCAGCGGCAATTTCACCACGGAATCGGCCAATAGCCTTGCATTATTACTCCGAAGTGGCGCGCTTCCAGTTCCATTAACGTTTATCGAAGAACGATCGGTAGGACCGACGTTAGGTTCTGACAATATTAAGGCTGGTAAGATCGCAAGCATATTTGGTCTTATCGCTGTCGCGGTCTTTATGGTTCTTGCCTATGGCGGATTTGGCGCAATGGCAGTTGTTGCCCTTGCTCTGAACCTAATTCTTATTGCGGCAGCGCTATCACTGCTGCAGGCAACATTGACCCTCCCAGGAATTGCCGGGATTGTTCTAACGATTGGCATGGCGGTTGACGCGAACGTTCTGGTTTTTGAACGAATACGAGAAGAGCAACGTGCGGGTCGAACGCCGATCTCTGCGATTGATGCTGGTTATTCCCGCGCGCTAACAACGATTATCGATGCGAATTTAACCACCTTTATCGCTGCTCTCTTGCTCTATTTGTTTGGGTCAGGGCCCGTCAAAGGTTTTGCGGTAACGTTGGCTATTGGTCTCTGTACCTCAATGTTCTCTGCTTTGATGGTAACCAGATTAATGGTTATCACCTGGCTCAGACAACGACGCCCTCAGCGGTTGCCAATTTAGGTCAGGGGAGTAACCAAGAATGAAGCTCATAAACTTCGTCCCTACAGGTACCAAGATCAGGTTCCTGGCTATCCGAAAAGTGGCCATTCTTGCATCGTTATTTCTTTGTATCGGTTCGGGGGTCTTGTTTTTAACAAAAGGGCTTAATTACGGCATCGATTTCAGGGGCGGCATTCTCCTCGAAGTTCGAACGGCTGATACGGCAAACCTGGCAAATATTAGATCCAAACTTAATACTTTGGGTCTTGGAGAGGTAGAACTTCAAAGGTTTGGCAATGATACAGATGTTCTTATTCGAATTGAGGCTCAACCAGGTGGAGAAAAAGGCCAAAATGCTGCGGTAAGCAAAGTCAAAAACACACTGGATTCGAGTGTTAAATATCGAAGAACGGAATTTGTCGGACCGAAAGTATCTGGCGAACTGATCGAAGCCGGAGTTACCGCGGTTATTTTAGCGCTCATTGCGATGCTCATGTATATCTGGTTTCGATTTGAATGGCAGTTTGGCGTCGGTGCTGTGGCGGCACTCGGTCACGATGTCATCATGACAATTGGCGTGTTTTCTCTCTTGGGATTGGAATTCAACCTTTCTACGGTTGCCGCAATTCTGACGATAGCGGGGTACTCCATCAACGATACGGTTGTGGTCTATGACCGGGTTCGAGAAAATTTAAGAAAGTACAAAGTGCGTCCCCTCGAGGACGTTCTTAATATGAGCCTCAATGACACTTTGTCGCGGACATTGCTCACTAGTGTTACCACTCTTATTGCCCTGCTGATCCTTTATTTTTATGGCGGTGAAGTCATTAAAGGCTTCAGTTTTGCAATGATTTGGGGCGTTCTGGTTGGAACCTATTCCTCTATCTATGTCGCCACGCCTTTGCTGGTCCATATGAATTTAAGGGCCTCTGCCGTAGCTTTGCCCGATAAAGACGACAACGCAGCTGAAATGCCTTAGGCGCCGTGAATGGCCGACATCACACCGCCGGTTTCATCGGAGAGCCAGGTCATTCAGGGTTACGGTGATGGCGGGTTTTGTATCGCAGGACACGACTTTGATGGCTCCGTAATTGTAACGGCCCAGGAAACGAGCGCCTGGTCCGCGAGATCTGTCGAAGACATCGATCCCAAACAGCTCATTTCTACACTTAGTCGCGCCGCTGAACTCAATATTCTTTTGCTGGGTACAGGCAAATCAATTGAACCGTTGGAACCCGGATTGCGCATCATGTTACGGGAACAGGGCATAGGTTTGGACGTAATGGATACCGGTGCAGCTTGCCGAACTTTCAATGTTTTGCTGGCTGAGGGACGCTCAGTCGCCGCCGCTTTAATTGGCACATAAAAAAACGAGGGGCGTGAAGCCCCCCGTCAATACGAAGACTGAATTTCTTGTTAGAAAATATTCTGTGCCGACACCATGCAGTAAAGCATTGGAATGGAGAGCATGGTGTTGGTTCTTGAAAACAACATCGCGGTTCTGCCAGCAGCCGCCTTAGCAGAATCCTCCGCTTCAACGATGCCGAGTGCGATTTTCTGGTTTGGCCAAATTACAAACCAAACGTTGAACCACATTATTGCTCCAAGCCACATACCGATACCGATGGCCGACGCTTTTGCGGTACCGGATGACATCAGGCCGATCGTAATAGCATCCAGCAGATAGCCGTTAAGCCATGCTACGATAAGCCCGGTAACGATGGTCGACATTGCCGCCCAGCGGAACCAGAACAAAGCTTCCGGTGCTATAACCTTTGTTACCGCTGGTTTTTGATCATCTGGAATATTTGGCATATTCGGAATCTGCACGAAGTTGAAATAGTACAGAATACCAATCCACATTATGCCGGAGAGAACATGCAGCCACCGGAAGAAATATGCCCACCAAGCCTGATCATTAGAAAACCCGCCCTCATGCCACTGCATCATGACGAGCACGAATACAATCGCCAGAACAATTCCGGCAATAATTGTATTATTCAGATTTGTTAGAATTTTTGTCATTTCTTACACCTCTTATTTCTTAGAGAACGCGTATTCAATAGACACGTTTTATTATTAGAGCGCTTTTTTTATATCATTCTACGAGAATCGTAGAAACCCGTTGCCGGAACCAACAAAATGACAGGCTAAAACCAACCAAATATCAGTAGGTAATGAAATTTAGGATTCTTCGGTCGCCTTGGAGGTTCGGCGGATTGCCAGGCGAGCAGCACGTCGACCAGATTGTATGCTTCCCTCAATGGTTGCCGGCAAGCCCGTATTCGTCCAGTCTCCTGCGATAAACAGATTATTCAGAGATGTTTTGGGTCCTGGTCTGGAGGCCAGCACGGATGGCGTTTGGGCTATTGTTGCACGCCGCTCTTTAATTACGCGCCAGGGCGGCAGGCGTCCCATATTTCGTCCGAGAATTTTGGTGACTTCTGACCATAAATGGTTCGCCAATTCCCAGTTCGGTTTATCGACATGATCAGAGGCCGCGCTAATCGTGATGGATAAAACATTTCCCCGGGAAAATATCCACTGAGAGTCAGTTCCAATTAGGCCCAAAAACGATTGTCCTCCCGGTAATTTCACCGGCTCGTTAACACGGAAATGCACATTTACGATCGGCAGCGTTTCGCTTGGGGGATCGCTATCGGGCCATAATTCAGCGCAATTATCCGGAGGTACGGCCAAAACGAGAGCATCGTCGTTTTCTATACGCAATAATCCTTCGGGAAATCTCATCGCCAGCGCCATATCATCCTGCCAGCGAATACCCCGAAGACGCGCCTGATAGCGGATCTCAACGTTCTTTTCTTTCAGATACTCCAAAGCCGGTGTTACTAACGCCGGAGAAAGACCGTTTTCGAATATCATCGGACGACATGCCGCTTCTCCCTTAAGAAAACTGAGTTTAATAACCTTCCAAAGAAGAGAGGCCGATGCTTCATCGGCGTCAGTATTCAAAACGGCGCGACATATTGGTTGCCAGAGATTTTCGTACAACGGGTCTTCGCGGCCGATTACCTCACCGACACTTTGGTTCGCCTTAGCGCGCGATAGCCGAAATGCTCTGGCATAATCGATAGGATTAGTGCCCGGGACCCGTCGTCCTGGTGTTAAAAGCCAGAGAGGAAAATATGGCGAGCCGGGTTTTATCTGCCACTGGGTGTTTGTCGCTGGTTCCAGAAACGGGAAGGTTGCCGGTGCGACTTCTGAAACAAGATCTCTTGATCCAATTTCTTCCAGATAATTTTTGGTAGCATCGTTTGCTCCGAGCAACATATGACTGCCGTTATCGATCAGACAGCCCAGTCCTTCATCGAGAAAGGAACGACACCGTCCACCGGCCCTCGGTGATGCCTCATAAATGGCTACAGCCAATCCCGCTTTCGCACATTGCACGGCACAGGATAGGCCCGCCATACCAGCCCCTATGATATTAACGGTTCCCACTAACTATTCACCAATCCGCGCCAAATCCCCTTCAGCGCACAAAGAACGTTTTCCAATTTTGTTAATTCAACGCGTTCAGCAACAGGATCATGTGCCCTCAGCTTTTTTGATAGTTTTTCTGCTATTGCGACAATCACCGAAGTTTCCAATCGTAAACCCCGGTGGTTAATTAGGCTCGGTCCATGCCTTGCATGTACTATCAACTCATCAGTCCGATCCAGAACAGCATCCAGTACCGAACGGAGTTCCTTGCTCGAATGGCTCGCATTGAGCGCTGTAACGTCAATCTGTTGTGCTTTAAGCATGTCTTCCGGGATGTACACCCTGTCAATTTCTAAATAATCGTTCTTACAATCTTGTAAATGGTTAAGAATTTGAAGAGCGATACAAAGCGCATCAGTTGCTTTTTTGGGTTCCTCACCGCAGCCATGTAAATCGACAAGGTACCGTCCAACAGGTGCGGCAGAAAACAGGCAGTAATTTAGAAGCTCAGACCAGTTTCTGTAACGTTGCTTGGTTACATCCATCATAAAGGCCTGCAACAGGTGTCGGGCATGCTCGACCGTAATGTCTGTTTCCTCCGCACTATGCCGATGCCTCAAAGCATGAAGGGTAATATCATCGCTCTCACCGATACCTTGCAGTGCCTCATCCATCCGTTTTAACAGCGCGGCTTTTTGCTCAGGTACAATCTCCGCAGAATCGGCAATATCGTCAGCGGCTCGAACACACAGGTAAAAATCATGTACGTGGGTTCTCAATCGGGCCGGTATAAGCCAGCTTGCGACCGGAAAATTCTCGTCATTCCTGGTTTTAGTAGGCGGATTTAGCGATTGTGTTGAATTCACTGTCAAAAGATCCGTTCGAGACCGGGTAAAACTAGGGTAAAAGAAAGATCATATAATAGCTTCATAAACCAGACATTAGCCCCTTGGACGAGTCGTTCGCAGCCCCTGATAGCATTTCCAATCTTGCAACAGCGCAAGACTATTGCGTGTTTCAAGTTAGAAAGTTCGACTTTGATCGTTATTTAACGGTCATTGCCGCACCTAAAGAGATCCGAATGGCCTTATTTTCTTTGTTCGCCTTCAATTTGGAAGTCGCAAAGACAAGAGAAGTGGTTTCGGAACCTATGCTGGGCAGAATTAGGCTGCAATGGTGGCGCGAAGCCATTGAAGGTATCTATCAAGGAAATCCACGGCAGCACGAAGTTATTAGTGCTCTTCAGGAAACGCTAAATCACCACTCGCTCAGCCGTTATTTGTTTGATGAGATGATCGACGGAAGAGAATTTGATCTTGAGGAACGCGAGCCAAAGGACATCGATGAACTCATTTCCTATGCGGATACCACGTCAGGAAAACTGTTCTCGCTCGTAGGGGAGGTCACTGGTTCAAATCCCGATTTCGCCAAACTTCTCGGCACATCCAGGGCATTGATCGGGCTTATGAGATCAATTTCCTTCCATAAAATACAGGGACGCAGCTATTTGCCGGGAATTCCTGTAACAGATCACCATTCGCAACATGCTTTTAGCGCCTACCAAAATGTTTTGGCAAAAGCAGCGGAAATTTTACCAGATCGATCTGACATGAATGATCCGGTCTTGAACATCACCCGCTGGATGGCTCAATACGATCTGAATCGATTGTTGAAAAAAACATCTGAAGACTTTGAAAAACCCGCAAAATTTAATGCTTGGCGCCGGTATCGAATTATATGCGCGTGTTTGACAGGACGTTAGCCCTTCTACAATGAGATCCAATCTTCAAAATCTTCCAAAGCCCGTTTGGAATAAGCCAGTTTACGTGCCTTTTTGTGGATCCGATCCTCAAGTGGTGGAAATAACCCAAAATTCACATTCATCGGTTGGAAGGTTTGTTCGAATGCGCCTCCGGTAATGTGATCAAGGAGTGATCCCATTGCCGTCGTGTTTGACGGTGGTATGGGTTGAAGTTCCTGAAGATCGGCGACCGCAAATCTCCCAGCCATTAAACCAACCGCCGCACTTTCTACGTAGCCTTCGCATCCGGTGATTTGTCCCGCAAAACGGATATGAGGTGCCGCTTTGAGCCGAAGGAAGGGATCCAATACTCTCGGAGAATTCAAGAAAGTATTTCTGTGCAGCCCGCCAAGCCTTGCAAAGGTGGCGTTTTCCAGCCCCGGAATGGTTCGAAAAATACGGGTTTGCTCACCGTGTTTAAGTTTCGTCTGAAAGCCAACAATATTAAACAGGGTCGCCAGCTTGTTATCCTGGCGTAACTGGACGACTGCGAAAGGTTTCTCTGTGGGTTGATGCGGGTTTGTTAAACCAACTGGTTTCATAGGACCGTAGCAAAGCGTGCGCCGCCCACGCGCTGCCATCACTTCAATTGGCAAACACCCTTCGAAATAAGGCGTATTCTCTTCCCAATCCTTAAATTCGGTCTTCTCTCCATCAATAAGAGCATCAAAAAACGCGTCATATTGTTCGCCGGTTAAAGGACAATTTATGTAATCTGAACCTTCGCCCTTGTCATAGCGCGACTGGAACCATGCCTTATCCATATCGATTGACTCTCTATGAACAATCGGTGCTATTGCATCAAAGAACGCCAGAGATTCTTCGCCTGTGAGCTTTTGGATAGATTCTGCGAGCGCTGGTGAGGTTAGCGGTCCCGTCGCGATGATTGTCGAGCCCCATTCCTTGGGCGGTAAACCGGCGATTTCTTCTCGCACAATGGTAATTAACGGATGTTGATCGAGCGTTTGATGGACATATTCAGAGAAGGCATCGCGATCAACTGCGAGAGCACCCCCTGCAGGCACTTTATGTAAATCCGCCGCCTCCAGAATGAGTGAGTTGGCGAGGCGCATTTCCTGATGAAGAACACCGATGGCACTACGCTCGGCATCATCTGACCGGAAGGAATTCGAACAAACGAGTTCCGCAAAATTATCGGTATGGTGGGCGTCGGTCGTTTGAACCGGACGCATTTCATGCAGGATGACCGGAATTTCTCTATTAACAATCTGCCAGGCCGCTTCTGATCCGGCGAGACCGCCGCCAACGATATGGATAGGAGTAGCCATCGCTTCAGCCATTCAAAAGCAATCAGGCGCTTTTTTTAAGTTTGCGTTTGCCAAGGTAAGGAGCGAGATGTTCCCCGGTATAACTCCCTTTTGTATGCGCAACATCTTCGGGAGTGCCGCAGGCAACGATTTTCCCGCCTTTATCTCCACCTTCCGGCCCTAAATCGATGATCCAGTCTGCCGTCTTTATGACTTCGAGATTATGTTCAATAACAACGACCGTATTGCCTTGCTCAACAAGAGCATGCAAAACCTCTAGCAATTTCCGAACATCCTCGAAATGAAGCCCAGTCGTCGGTTCATCAAGAAAATAAAGGGTTTTGCCGGTTGAGCGCCGCGCAAGTTCTTTCGACAACTTCACACGCTGTGCTTCGCCGCCAGACAATGTTGTCGCTTGCTGACCAATATGAATGTAACCCAGCCCGACGCGTTGCAGCATTTCCAGCTTTTCGCGGATCGAGGGAACTGCCTTAAAAAACGCGCAACCCTCATCAACTGTCAGATTAAGAACATCCGCGATCGATTTGTTTCTGAATTCGATTTCGAGTGTCTCGCGATTGTAACGGCTGCCTTTACAAACATCGCACTCAACATAAACATCGGGCAGAAAATGCATCTCAATCTTGATGACGCCGTCACCCTGACAGGCTTCGCAACGGCCGCCTTTTACATTGAATGAGAAACGACCGGGTTTATAACCGCGAGCGCGCGCTTCCGGTAACCCGGAAAACCATTCACGGATTGGCGTAAAGGTTCCGGTATAGGTCGCCGGGTTTGATCTGGGCGTCCGTCCGATGGGCGATTGATCAATTTCTACAACTTTGTCGATGAACTCCAACCCCTCAATCTCTTCATACGATCCAGGGACGGCGCGTGCATTGTGCAATCGTCGGGAAATAGCCCGATAGAGAGTATCGATAATGAGGGTGGATTTTCCACTGCCGGAAACACCGGTAATTGTGGTCAGAGTTCCCAGCGGGATTGAGACATCAACGCCTTGAAGATTGTTTGCGGTGGCGCCTTTAATCGCAATTGCCTGTTCAGATTTACCCGGACGACGCTGGATCGGTACCTCCACGCATTTTACGCCTGTTAAATACTGCGCCGTTATACTGTTTTTTGCCTTCATAACCTTGGCGGGCGGGCCGTGTGCAACAACCTTGCCGCCATGAATTCCTGCCCCGGGCCCTAAATCCACTAAAAAGTCGGCGGACCGAATGGCGTCTTCATCGTGTTCGACCACGAGGACGGTGTTTCCAAGGTCCCGCAATCGCCTAAGTGTTTCCAAAAGACGTGCATTGTCGCGTTGATGGAGGCCGATTGACGGCTCATCCAAAACATAGAGAACACCTGTAAGTCCTGAGCCGATCTGCGAAGCAAGGCGAATACGCTGACTTTCGCCGCCAGATAGAGTGCCCGAGGACCTCGAAAGGGTAAGATACTCCAGGCCAACATCGACGAGAAAACTCAGCCGTTCATTAATTTCCTTTAGAATACGGCTCGCAATTTCATTTTGTTTTTCTGAAAGCTTTGCCGGTAAAGCTTCAAACCAGTTCCGCGCTGCCAGAATGGAAAATTCTGTTAACTCGCTAATATGAAGGCCATTGAGCTTTACCGCTAACGCTTCCGGACGTAGACGCATTCCACCACAGGATTCGCACGCGGTGTTACTCTGAAAACGTCCTAAATCATCTCGAACCCACGAGCTCTCGGTTTCGCGAAATCTCCTTTCCATATTGGGAATAACGCCTTCGAAGGGCCGATCCAAAGTGTATTCTCGGTCCTCATCGCTGTAGGTCATTTTTATGTTGGTTTTACCAGATCCCCAGAGTATCCCTTCCTTGGCCTTCTTTTTCAGATCCTTAAACGGCGTATTCACAGAGATTTTGTAGTGTCGCGCAAGTGAATCAAGAGTTTGAGAATAGTACGGCGATTTCGAATTCGCCCAAGGTGCAATTGCATCCTCCTTCAGACTCTTGGTTTCATCCGGTACGACCAGATCCGGATCAAAGAACATAGAGGTGCCTAAACCGTCGCATGAAGGACAAGCCCCGGCCGGCGCATTAAAAGAAAATAATCGGGGTTCAATTTCGTCGATTGTAAAACCCGATACCGGACATGCGAATTTTGCAGAGAATATATTCTGTTCTCCGTTGTCGGCATTTTCCGTGATGGCGATACCATCGGCCAGCTCCAGCGCTGTTTCCAATGAATCTGCGAGGCGATTACCTAGATCGGGTCTGACGACCAGGCGATCAACGACGACCTCAATATCATGGCGAAAATTCTTCTTGAGAGCGGGAGCATCCTCAATTTGGTAGTGCTCACCGTCAATTTTGACCCGTTGAAAGCCCTTTTTTTGTAGATCAGCCAGTTCCTTGCGGTACTCGCCCTTGCGGCCACGAACGATGGGCGCCAGTAAATAAAGTCGCGTGCCTTCCTCCATCTCAAGCACACGGTCAACCATCTGGGAAACGGTTTGACTTTCGATTGGCAATCCGGTGGCAGGAGAGTAGGGGATGCCCGCACGAGCAAAAAGAAGGCGAAGGTAATCGTATATTTCGGTAACAGTCCCGACAGTAGAGCGCGGATTCCGCGACGTGGTTTTTTGTTCGATTGAGATCGCCGGCGACAATCCTTCAATTGAATCGACATCCGGTTTTTGCATCATTTCCAGAAATTGCCTGGCATATGCAGAGAGGCTCTCCACGTATCTTCTTTGCCCTTCCGCATAGATAGTATCGAAGGCGAGCGACGACTTGCCGGACCCGGAAACACCGGTCATGACCACCAAAGAATCCCTTGGCAGGGCAATATCAATATTGTTCAGATTATGTTCGCGAGCGCCGCGAACAATAATTTTACCAGCCATGTTCAATCGAAACTGCGGAAAGGATGTTTATACTTCACTAGTTATAGGGTAGGGCGATGTTTGCATCAAACAGTGTCGACCACCGAATCATAAATTTCCGTATCATACGAAAAGTTGAACGAAATAAACAAAGCAACATTCAAATTCGATTGACTTACGCCATGATTTTGGACAAGTTTTCATCCATGAAGCTCTCTGTTAAATCCATATTTTTGGTCGCTGCGCTTGCTCTATCAATCGGATCTGCTGCGCCTGCTTATGCCGTCGATGAGATCAGCATTGGGCCCAAAGTTGGTGCATCATTGCCGCATTCTTTAAAAGTCAAAGATCAGAACAGCCAATATCGGGATTTTAAAGCGCTTGCCAGAAAGCGGGGATTGATCGTGATGTTTTCACGATCACTGGATTGGTGACCACACTGCCAGCGCCAGGCGGTCGCCTGGAACGATAAATACAGCGAATTCAAGAAACTGGGATATCACATTGTCCTTGTGACCAACGATGATGCAGACGTTCACAAGTCTTTCGCCGCAGATGAAAAAATCGGTTACACGCTTCTTTCGGACCCCAAAGCGGAAATTATCGGTGCTTTTGGATTAATTAAACCGGGCGTTTTGAAGTCCAGTTCTTGGTATGGCGTTGCTGTACCAGCAATATTTGTAGCGGACACGAACGGCGTCATTTCCCATCGTTTTTCCACTCACAATTATCGTGACAGGCCGGATGTCGATAGAGTGCTTGCCGCTTTATCGTCGAAATAAGCTAGTTCGATAATTCGGGAAGTTTGAAAAGCCGCGCGGCATTCCGCCAAAGAATATTTTCACGCTCTTCTTCGGTACAATTTGCATCTTCCAGTACCTTTAGACGCATCGTGTAAAGGGGAGCGGGCTCTCTTACGCAACTCCATGTCGCGGACCAATCTGACCCAAACATAATTCTTTCCGAGCCTAGGAGATCAATGGCTTGACGAAGATGCTCTGCGTTAGTGCCTACAACATCGAAGTAAACATTCTCGTTTCGCATACCAACGGCCATACAGGGCTCAAAATAGGTGACTAAACTTCGGCCCATCTTCGTAAGAATGACTGGCACGTCGGGATAGCGGGCGGCAACTTCATCCGCCCAGATCGGATTGCCGTAAAACAAGCCACCGGGAAATTGCGACCAGGCCGTTGGAAATTGAACCGGCACATTGTAGTGGTCAACGGCATCCATCATCGGAACCAAATCTTTTGCGATTTTTTCGGGATCAACTTCTGCCGTCAAAGCGCGGATAAAGATTTCACCGAGCCCAATCATGCCAAGATCTTCGATGCAGTGACGTACTTCTTCCGCAGCACCCTCTCTTACCGGTGCGGGATCTTCGAGATATTCGTAGGCAGCCTCCTGGTCATGACCAATTCGCATCAACCCATAGAGCCGGTCTGGATGACGGGCGACTGATTCCGCAACCTGATCATTGGTGACCGAACCGGGACGGGCCTGTACGAACGCCCGATCAATACCGAACTCATCCATATCAGCGATCAGTTGATCGGAGTTATCAACGGGCTCTTCGTTGAGAGTACGGTCGTACAAATCCGGAAACCGCGTTCGAAAACTCACCAAATCCTGCGTTGTCTTGATCCTGTCGCGTGCGTCTGCGAGGGCGGGATAACTCCAAACATGGATATGTGTATCGATAATCATGGTCTGCACCTCTGTCAGATTACAATTCCGCCATTAGGGCTTAAGACCTGCCCGGTAACATATTTGCTTTCTTCCGATGCGAAATAGGCCACAGCATGAGAAATGTCGTTCGGTTCGCCCTCATGTCCAAGTGGAATTGTCTTGTTTCTTTCAGCGCGGATCGCCTCTTTTCCAGGGGTATTGGTCATTGGCGTCGGAATAAATCCAGGAGCAACGGCATTTACGAGGATATTCCACGGAGCAAGTTCCTTGGCCCAGGCCTTGGTCAACCCAATTAGTGCCGCTTTGGCGCTGCAATAATGAGAACCGGCACCAGTCCCTGCCATACCGAAAATCGACGCTGTATTGATGATCCGGCCCCAGTTTTTCTCTTTCATTCCGCCGAGCACGGCTTTTGTAGCGACATAGGCGCCTTTAACATTTACGTCGAACATCTCAGCAAGAATTTCATCATCTATCTCTTCGATAGAGCGTTGACGGCTGCTTATGCCAGCATTGTTGACCAGAACATCGACATTCCCGAGATCACGCATCGCATCGTTGATCTGGTTTGTGAATTCATCAGTAGCCCGAACGTCACAGACGATTGCGTACGACTTTGCGCTGTTTCCTGAAACAAGAGACATCGTTTCTTTTACGCCATCAGAGTTTATGTCCTGAACAATGACGTTCGCACCTCTGTCTGCGAGGAGCACTGCATGATTTTGCCCGAGACCTGAACCTGCTCCTGTAATAAGTACAACCTTGCCTTCCATCGACGACATATTTGAGCTCCCAGATTATTATCGGCATTTTCGTAATGCCATTCGACAACTATCATGACGCAAAATTCACTGGGAGACGAGAGATGCGCGTAGCAATTTTGGACGATTATCAGAATATCGCACTAAACAGCACGGATTGGTCGACAGTTACAGAGCGAGCGGAGATCACTGTATATTCTGATCACATTCACGAAGAGCAGAATGTGGCTAAAAGGCTCCAGGGTTTCGACATCATATGCGCAATGCGGGAACGAACGCCGTTTACACGTACACTCATTGAGCAACTACCCAACCTAAAACTCATCGTATCAAGCGGCATGCGCAATCGTGGGATCGACATTGATGCTGCAAAAGATCATGACGTCATTGTCTGCGGAACGCCGAGCGTTGGAAAACCAACAGCTGAACTTGCCTGGGGATTAATTCTTGGCCTTGCGCGCAAAATTCCAGCTGAAGATCACAACGTCAAATCCGGTGGTTGGCAGCAGACAGTTGGTGAAGGCCTCATTGGCAAAACATTGGGCATTGCCGGACTTGGTAATCTTGGTAGCCGCATGGCACAGATCGGCAATGCATTCGAAATGAATGTCATTGCGTGGAGCGAAAACCTTACACGAGAGCGATGTGACGAATTTGGTGTAACCCTCGTTTCCAAAGATGAACTTATGGCGCAGTCCGATTTTTTGACAATCCACTTACTGCTGAGCGATCGAACGAGAGGATTGTTTGGCGCTGACGATCTGGCGCGAATGAAACCCTCAGCATATATAATCAATACTGCTCGGGGGCCGATTATCGATGAAGATGCACTTGTGGACGCCCTAAAAGGTAACGTTATTGGCGGGGCGGGGATAGATGTTTTTAGCGTTGAACCCTTGCCTTCGGACCATCCATTTAGAACACTCGACAATACAGTAATTACACCGCATCTCGGCTACGTAGAGGAAGAGAACTACGGGGCCTATTTCAACGGATATGTCGAAGCAATAACGGCATATTTAGATGGGAATCCTAGGAATTTTCTCAACGGATATTGAGAAAACATAATCCAAATTATGGCTAATGCTTATTAACCGTGTTTGGAAACCCGACTTTAAAAGGTTTTTGCGACAATCCCGATGTGGTCGGTGGTGTCGTTTGATTTTAGGCTGTTCCGCTTCCCCCCCTTGATGGCCAGGCGCCATCGGCCACCCTTATTTCCTGTCGAGCTTAATTCGGATACCCTTACTTTCTGGGTTAAACCAGGGGTAAAGCATGACGGAACATGAACCAATTACAATTGAGACCGGGTTAGAAAACCTTGCACGCGGCTATCGTATTGTAGCCGCGAACGGACATCTTGAAGCCACGCTGGGTCATTTATCCTGGCGCGATCCCGAAGGCCGTGGGTTATGGATGAAGTGTCAGGAGATAGGTCTCGATGAAGTAGAGGCGGGGGATCTCCATTTGATCGACTGGGATGGCAATGTTCTCGACGGTAGCAATGGCCATCGACACTCTGAATGGCCTATTCACGCAGCGGTTTTTCATGCGCGCGCCGACGTCCATTGTATAGGCCACACCCATCCAATGCACTGTGTCCTGTTCTCAGCAACCAATGAAAAACTCGTCGGTATTGGCCACAATGGCTCTTATTTTGGTGGCAAGGTTCAGGTGTTTGAGAAGACACTCGCCCTCGTTCGAACTATGGAAGATGCCTCGGTTATGGCGGAAGCGCTTGGGGATGCGTGGGCTGTTTTACTCCGCAACCATGGTGTTACCTTCTGCGGTACTTCGATAGAACATTGTGTGATCATGGGTATCGCGATCGAACAGGCATGCAAGGAACAGCTGGTGATGAATAGTTCGGGGTTGGATTGGCAGTGGAAAGTCAATAACGGCTTAAAGGATGAAGCCATTCTGTATCCCCGGATCGTCACCAATCTTTGGCGGTATCACAATCGGAAACTCGACAGGGCAGAAGGTAGAAGCTAACCGATAGTCAGTTTCTATTTTTTGGCGGAGCCGCAGCCTCAAGAATACCTGCCCTTTCAAGAACCCGCCTGAAACTATGCGGTACAAAGGGATGCATGCCGAGAGCAATCATTTCTGATTGATCCAAAGCGACGAGGGCTTTTCGTTCCTCGTCAGACAATCCCTCTATCGACGCGGCGTAGCCAGCCGGATCTGCAAGATATTTCTCCCGCTCGTCCTTATCCCCGGCTAGCCGGTGCAATGTTTCTGAAAGCACAACTCTGTCAGGGTGAATCGATGGATAATGTGGCTCAAACTGTTCTGCTTCCGGCTCTGACGTCCAGGCGACTGTACCGTAGTTGTGATGCCAGGTAGGCTCGAAGTTAGTCGTGTCGGGCGCCCTTTCGCCGATCATACCTGCGGCTACCCCCCAACACCGAAGCTCAATATTGCCCGTGTCATCCAGTTTCTTTTCGTTGAGTGCCAACAAATATCTAAGTTCGCCCCGCGTCATCATTTCCATGAAGTGTTCGTCGAATTCGTTGTCGGGCCCGGGATCCATATATCTTTCTGTACCGGGGTAGTGCGATAAGCCACCGCTACAGACCACAACCGCCCTTAAGCCAAGGGCACGAACACCGTCACCCAAAACACGACCGAATTGATAACAGCGCTCCATCGACGGTTGGGGAGGCACATAAGCGTTTACGAATATTGGGAGGATTGGGATGTTATTAATCCCCGTAAAATCAAGGGGAATACCAAACGCATAGTCAATTTTGGCGGTGCTGGTAAATGCAGGATCAATGTTGTTTCGTTGTGCATGTCGCAGGAGATCAAGCGCCGCCTTACTTGCCACGGGATATTTGTAGTCCCGGCCAGCAAAGCTTCCCTCGGCAACGCCGCCAATATGCATTGTGAAACTGGCCGTACAATGAAGCAGAAACTGATGTGCATGATCATTTGCGATGACGATGCAGATGTCCGGCTGCATCGCTTTTAGTTTTTCTCCTATACCGGTCAGGAGCTCCTTTACCCGTTGAACTACGTCGGGGTCTTCAGAATCCGGCAATGTCCAAAGTTGCGGCGCATGCGTCGTACAAACGCCGCCGATTACACCGGTTTCCTTCATTTCAGTCGTCCCCTTTTCCTCACGGAATTCTACTCTGGCGCAACTCTAAATGTGGTGCAAGATATCCACTGATTTCTGCAATGTGGAGGTGTCGCCCTTTGCCGATTCCTTTATGATAAACCTTCAAGTTGCAAGAAAGCGAGGATGTCATGGCTGGAAGCGTCAATAAGGTAATCTTAGTTGGAAATCTTGGGCGCGACCCTGAAACCCGTACAATGCAGGATGGTAACCCTGTCGTTAATTTGTCGGTGGCCACCTCGGAGAGTTGGCGTGATCGAAACTCCGGTGAAAGGCGCGAGCGTACCGAGTGGCATCGGGTGGTTATATTCAATGAACGTCTCGCAGACGTCGCCCAGAAATATCTCCGCAAAGGATCAAAAGTGTACCTTGAGGGTCAACTGCAAACACGCAAATGGACCGATCAATCTGGGCAGGAAAAGTATACAACCGAAGTTGTTTTGCAGCGTTTTCGCGGTGAACTCACCATGCTCGATGGCCGGAATGACTCTGCGGGTGACGGTGATTTTGGTGGTGGCGGCGCTATGTCAGATCCTGCAGCATCGACAGAAGCGGTGGGTAGCAGCGGCGGCGATCTGGACGACGAAATACCGTTTTAGAAGGCCCATTATCGCGGTTTGACACGCCTCTGCTAGTATTCTTTTTTGCCGCCAGAAAATAATACTAAGTTATTGTTTTATAATAAATAAATAGGCGCCCTTCTTTAGGCGTTTCGGTTGTCCGATTCTGTCCATTCTGATAGTCTTAATCACTTGGTTGATTACCTGTTTCGTATGGTAATCGGTCGTTGTAAATAACTGTCCGGCACATAAAATTTGACCTCCGAAACACTACCTCCAGAGTTTGACATTACCCCGATAGCAATCGAGGACGAGATGAAATCCTCGTATCTCGATTATGCGATGAGCGTAATTGTCAGCCGTGCCTTGCCCGATGTCCGCGACGGGTTAAAGCCCGTTCATCGTCGCATTTTATACGCGATGAAAGAGGAGGGGTATGACTGGAATAGAGCCTATCGGAAGTCAGCGCGGGTCGTTGGCGATGTTATGGGTAAATATCATCCCCATGGCGATACAGCGATATATGACGCAATGGTTCGCATGGCCCAGGCGTTTTCGATGCGGCTTATGCTCATCGACGGACAGGGAAACTTCGGGTCAATGGATGGCGACCGGGCCGCTGCCATGCGGTACACCGAAGTCAGACTTCATCGGTCATCTGAAGAGTTACTGGAAGATATTGACCGCGACACCGTCGATTTTCAGGCAAACTACGACGAGACGGTTCAGGAACCGACAGTTCTTCCGGCACGTTTTCCCAATCTACTGGTTAATGGTGCTGGCGGCATCGCCGTTGGGATGGCGACCAACATTCCGACACACAATTTGGGTGAGGTAATCGATGGTTGCTGTGCGTTACTGGACAATCCCGATATATCGATCAATGAACTGATTGAAATAATCCCGGGCCCCGATTTCCCGACGGGGGGCCTGATCATGGGTCGGAACGGGATCAATCAGGCATATCATACCGGCCGTGGGTCAGTGGTAATTCGTGGTCGTACCCACGTTGAAGAAATCCGCAAGGATAGGGAAGCCATTATTGTTACCGAAATTCCCTATCAGGTGAACAAGGCACGGATGATCGAACGAATTGCTGAGATGGTCCGTGACAAGCGGATTGAAGGCATTTCCGACATTCGGGACGAATCCGACAGAGACGGGGTCCGTGTTGTGATTGAGGTCAAGCGCGACCATATGGCGGAAGTCGTCCTAAATCAGCTGTTCCGATATACGCCACTGCAGACCAGTTTCGGTATTAACATGCTGGCGTTGAACGGCGGCCGTCCCCAGCAGATGACAGTTCGCGATGTACTTGTTGCGTTTATTGCCTTTCGCGAAGAAGTCATTACACGCAGGACCATTTATGAACTGGGCAAAGCAAGAGATCGTGCGCATGTCCTCGTAGGTCTTGCAATCGCGGTCGCTAATATTGACAAGGTGATTGAACTCATTCGGTCTGCACCCGATCCGGTTACCGCTCGGGAAGGGCTGATGAAAGACCCATGGCCGGCAGGTGATGTTGCATCACTCATTGAACTTATCGATGAGCCTGGACGTGGTGTCGTCGACGGAAAATACCAGCTCTCGGAAACCCAGGCCCGTGCCATTCTCGATTTAAGACTGCAACGTTTGACCGGCCTGGAGCGTGGAAAAATAGCGGAAGAGCTGGAAGAACTTGCCGCGCAAATCACGGAATACCTAGATGTTCTGGCCTCCCGCGAAAAAGTCCGCGCAATGCTGAAGGAGGAATTGCTGGAAGTTCGGGAAAAGTTTGCCGATGACCGTCGAACCACCATCGATGATTCCGAGTTTGAAGCGGATATTGAAGACCTAATCCAACGCGAGGATATGGTCGTCACTGTCACCCATGGCGGCTATATCAAACGCGTTCCTGTTTCCACATACCGTGCCCAGCGCCGTGGCGGCAAAGGCCGTGCCGGCATGTCTACACGGGACGAGGATTTCGTATCAAACGTCTATGTGGTGAATACGCACACGCCGGTATTGTTCTTCTCCTCCAGAGGAATGGTCTACAAGCTCAAGGTTTACAAAGTCCCGCTAGGAACCCCCCAGGCCCGTGGCAAAGCACTTGTCAATTTGCTTCCTCTAGATGAGGGGGAGACCATCACGACTTTAATGCCATTGCCGGAAGATGAGTCCGCCTGTGAAGAATTGGATGTCATGTTCGCGACTGCAAGTGGTTCCGTACGACGCAACAGACTTAGCGATTTCGTCAATGTTATGGCGAATGGCAAGATTGCGATGAAGCTCGCTGAAGGCGATCACCTTGTTGATGTTTCGGTCTGTGATGAGGGTCAGGATGTGTTGCTTTCGACGGCGAAAGGAAAATGTATTCGTTTCCCGACAACAGATGTACGGCTGTTTGCCGGTCGTTCCTCAAGCGGTGTTCGCGGAATCCGGTTAGCGCCAGGCGATAATGTTATGTCAATGTCGACGCTGAATCATGCGTCATTCTCAATTGAAGAACGCGATGCATATTTACGCAGAAGCCGTGCGCAACGTATGGAAAATGATGAAGCCGCGGAAGCTAATGGTAACGGCAATGGCGAGAACTCGGAGGCTATTTCCCTTTCCGATGAGCGTTATGCGGAAATGGCGGCCATGGATCAGTTTATCCTGACACTCGCTGCAAATGGCTATGGCAAACGTACATCTTCCTATGAATATACGGTGCGGAAACGCGGCGGGCAGGGAATCGCAAACATAAATCTTGATTCTGGCAAAGATAACTCTGTCGTCGCTTCCTTCCCGGTTGTCACCGGTGACCAGCTGGTGCTTGTAACAGACAACGGTCAAATGATCCGGACAGGAATAGACGAAATCAGAATTGCCGGGCGCGCGACCCGTGGCGTAATCGTCTTCAGGGTAGCTGAAGACGAACACGTAGTTTCCGTTAGCCGACTCTCCGAGGAGGAAGACGACGAAGAAGAAAGCGGCGACACCGACGCCGATCAGGGAACGGAAGTTTCCGAAGAAGCCGGTGGTGAGGCAGAAGAAGAAAATCTAGAGCAGTCCGACACCCAAGGGCAGGAATCCGAACAAGACGATGACTGATCAGCTGATTGGTATTTATCCTGGAACATTTGATCCCATAACCAATGGGCACACTGATGTCATTCAACGCGCGGCAAGAATGCTTGATAAACTGGTTGTTGGTGTCGCAATAAATGCAGGAAAAGGCCCGCTTTTCTCGCTTGAAGAACGGCTCGAGATGGTTCGTGTTGAGGCGGATGAGATGGGCGATGTCGGCAATCGAATAGAAGTTTGCGGTTTCAACAACCTCTTGGTTGATTTTGCTAAAGAAAATAACGCGAGTGTAATCATTCGCGGGCTCCGTGCGGTTTCAGATTTTGATTACGAATTTCAAATGGCCAGTATGAACGCGAAGCTGGCGCCGGACGTTGAGACAGTGTGTTTAATGGCATCAGACCGTCATCAATTCATCGCGTCACGTCTTGTAAAAGAAATTGCGATTCTTGGCGGTGACGTTGCCCAATTTGTATCGCCACGTGTTCGCGAACTTTTGGAAGCAAAAGTTAAGGATAGATAAGGTTTTTAGCAGCTTTCTATTGACCATCTGCGGTGGCCCACATATTGTGCGCCGCCGTCATTTCTTGTGACGATTTTGTACGGGCGCCCGTAGCTCAGCCCGGTAGAGCAGTTGACTTTTAATCAATTGGTCGCAGGTTCAAATCCTGCCGGGCGCACCATTCAATCCTAATTTCTGAGAATGAGCTGAGATGAATTGGGGAAATGATTATTCTTCTGGGGCATCCTTGTGAAAGGCGATGACATTGGGAACATCGCCCGGTAGTTCGAGATCTTCCCATTTGGCGGCAACACTTTCGTATATTTCCTTGCGCAACACAGTTCTTTTAGGAAAGTGTTCCATATGCTTGTGGTTCTTGCAGGCATTAATCAACGCTTTTGAGCCATAGGGCCGTAATTTCGGATCCCCCTGACTTGGATCGAGCGGCGTACTCCACGTGTTTCGAAGTATATCGATGTCATCACTAGGATTGCTGCGGCTGCCTAACGCCCATAAAACCTCATCAATACTCGTAGGGTCTACATCTTCGTCAACAGCAACGATCCACTTCGTAAAGAAAGCACCGCCCGGAACCTGAGCAGCGAGAGACAACACCTGTGAGGCATGACCGGCATAACGTTGCTCCATGCTGATCACAGTGAGACCGTAACCACCCGCGGAAGCAGGGTGTGCATAAATGCCGGCGATTCCAGGAACACCCAGTTTATCAAGATCATCCCAAATCTTTGCAGATCGAATAATGGCGAAGAATCCACTCTGTTCGCAGGATGGGTAATCAGCCATCAAGGCATTTGTTAGAATGGGATTATCCCGAAAATGAATATCGGTAACCTTTACGAGCGGTGCCTGCCGTACCGGCGCACCGTAATATCCCGTAAACTCACCGAAAGGACCTTCAGCGCGGGTCGCTTGAGGTTCGATAACACCTTCGATAACCAGATCGGCATTGGCCGGGATAAGCAGATCACTGTTCTTTGCCTTAACGACAGGGACCGCCTGGCCTTTGAGGCCGCCAATATACTCATATTCCGAAATATTTTTCGGGAAACCCTGCGATCCCACCAACATGAATAGCGGATCAACGCCCCACGCTGCCGCAACCGGGACAGACTTGCCCTGTTCCCACGATCTTTCGATATGAAGCCGTGCATCTTTGCCAGGCGACAGATGCAGTCCGACCTCGGTTTTGCTGTGTTGCATCATCCGGTAGGTACCAACGTTGAGGTAACCGTTTTCGGGATCGCGAGTAATGACGCAGTCACCGGTTCCCCCGTATCGTCCACCATCCATGGGCCAATGTGTTGGAATGGGAAGCAAATCGAGATCAACATCAGCGCCAGATAACGTATTTGCGTAAATCGGCGCGTCATCCGCACTTATTTCTTCCGGCGGAATACGATTGGCCATTTTGCCTTTTACTTTGGTTATGAGCTCAATCGTCTGTGTATCCGCGGGTTCTTCGAGTGTAATGGCAATGCGTTTAATACTCGGCCCAACAAGGTTCCAAAGGAGTTTTGCCCCGATAGGGTTGTTGTCATCGAAGCCATTGGGGTTTTCAAAAAGAACCGTGGGTGAGGGGTGTTGTTTTCCTAAAAGGTACGCAATCGCACCCATTTCTTCGTCACGATCGACCGGTTTTGTAACCCTTACCAATTCCCCAAGTTTGTCGACATCTTCGATCCACTCACGAAGATCCTGGATCGGCTGATTTCTATTCGCCATGTTTAAGTTTCATCCTTGTCAAATCGACGCAATACAATCGTTGCGACGAAGATTATTCTAAATAGTAAATTAGTCCGCAGACCCGGTTAAGGTCCATAGATCGTCGCGTCAACCACATAAATACCAGTAAATCAACAGGATGCTCCCATGGATTATTGTCTACTGAATCAATGTTTAAATCCAATATTAGACAATCAGCTTTAAGACCTTGAAAATTAACGGTATCGGGAACAGCGTATGTTGGCACCGTTAAAATTGACATCGAAACAGCCAGAATGATCATAAGATACGACTTCATTATTCAATCATTTTATCTTGGAAATTCGGCCGTTAAGCGGATTTTAAATTACTACCCTGATTAAAACGATGATGAATCCAAAGTCTATCGATGTTGCGGGGATCAAAACCAGATATTTCGAGGCCGGATCCCGTCAACATCTTGTTTTGTTTCACGGTGGCAATATGGGGTCGGGCAACCTCGCGGAATGCGCGGAGGATTGGGACCGTAACTTCGAAGGACTTGCTAGACATTGCCATGTAATTGCGGTCGATAAACTAGGTCAAGGTTATACAAACAACCCATTGTTAAATAAAGATTTTACGATGGCAGCAACTGTCAGACATGCCTACGAGTTCATCAAGGCGTTGGGCCTTGATCAGGTTCACATAGCCGGCCATTCCCGCGGTGGCTATCTCGTCTGCCGATTGGCTTTGGATCACCCTGAATTGATTGCATCCTGTACAATCATTGACACCAATACATTGGCGCCGGGGTCGCCGAGAAGTGCGCAGGTCCTAGGCAACCCGCCAATTCCAAGGCTAAGTCGTGAAAGTCAACGCTGGATCATTGAGCATTATTCCTACAATCCAGATCACATAACAGAAACCTGGTTAGACACAATGTCCGAAATCGCCTCATTACCAAAAAGCATCGAGGCAAATCAGAAAATGGTTGCGCAGGGATTAGGTAAAAATCAGTTTATGCCTAGCCTTACGATCGACAAATCACGAACTTTTGCCGAGCTCAGAGATATAGGATTGAAGTGTCCTGCACTAGTAATGTGGGGCCGAAACGATCCGACGGCTATTCTCGATCAGGGTGAAATTATTTTTGATCTCATTGCATCAAAACAACGACACTCTTCAATGTGTGTTCTTAATCAAGCCGGCCATTTTTGTTTTCGGGAACAACCCGATGCTTTCAACGCAAGGTTGATTAATTTCATCAATTCGACCGGTGAATAAATAAGCCACCCGACAGGTGGCTTTGAATGGCTGAGGCTTGCGCCTTAGCAGGTGAGGGGGCCGAAAATCACGGCCCCCATCGACCAATTACTTAACGACTAGATTTTCAGCTGAAGATTTTCCGTTTTGGCCAGGGACCAATTCGTACTCAACTTCCTGTCCTTCATTCAAGGTAGACAATCCAGCACGTTCAACAGCAGAAATATGCACAAACGCATCGCGGCTGCCATCGCTCGGTTCAATAAATCCGTAACCCTTGGTTGGATTAAACCATTTTACTTTTCCACTCGGCATCTTGTAGTCCTTTCAAACGTCTTTTATGTGCGGCAACCAATTGCTACCACACGGTCTCGGTTCCACAATTTCTCAGTGTAGCTCAGCTAGCGGGCCTTCAGGCAATCCAGGGGTTACGCCAGGATCATGTGTTACCTTGCCGTAGTTTCTCAGCATTTTCGTAGCGAATGCAATAAAATTCGCGGAAACAGGTGATAATTTTTTTATGATACATCCTGAAAATAGAGAGAAATCCGGAGTAAAACAGAATTCATGCCCATTTTTTCTCTTTAAAATCCGCTTGTTACAAGTTTTCTGTAAAATATTTTTGTGCTTCTGTTTTCACCCGTTCGTACTGGCCGTTTTCCTGCAATAACGGTTCGTCATCCGCATATTCTCCTAAACCCTGTGCCCGCCGGTCTTCGCCCCATTTCCGAACATAGTCGCGAATATCTTGTTTGGTCAGAATAAATTTCAGCAGAGCGTTTTGAATCTCGAGAGGCGGCTCACCATCATCTTCGCTTGATATACTCCTGCAAACCGCCCGTAAATATTTTACGGCATCCAGAATCAGGGCCGCTTCTTCCTGACTCCAATTTTTGTCCGGCGTGAAATTATTAGCCTGCAGCGCTTTGATCTGATTGAACGTTATAGAAGCAGGCGTCCCCACGCGGGGCATTTCGGCCTGCTCATCCGCTGGCTTTTTAATAATCGCAGCGCTTGGATCTTCTTTACTCGACCGCCGTTGGTGAATTCTGTAGAGAATCCAGGCACCCCAACCGAAGCCAAAGGCGATTATTGCGGTTTCCAGGTCCATTTACACCATCCAAGATACTGTCAGCACACGGTAGCAGAATGCATTGGAGATAGTCCTCACGCAAGTCGCAGCTTTTACGAATGATTAGGTCCTGGGTTCCCAGCAATTGTCGGGTGGAATCGCCCGGAGCGTGAAGTTCCTGGCACCGCGCATGCCATCAAAATGCAAAATGGGGCCAATTCGCTTCACGTGATATTGTGAGGTGCCGCCAGTTGGCCAAAATACTTTGAGATATCGGCTACCTTTACGCATTTCCCAAGCGCCGAACGTCCGCTTCTGTTTTTCAACTTTATTTTCGTCATACTGGACCATCGAACCATTGCCGACAAAGTGAACTTTGAGATCGACACTATCTCCCTTGTCAGCATCCCCCCAACACCCCAGAATCATCATGTTTCGTTTCTCTTCAGCCGCTTTGGGCGCATGGGTCAAAAATATGCCGGCGAAAAAAAGAGAACATAGCCAAACGGACGTCTTAAAAAGTATGTGTCTGAATCTAAATTCGAGCATATTCGCGAACCATCATAATAAGGCTCGGTTAGGGCCCAACCCCGTTTTTTTAGTGAGTGACCCGAAAATCGTGGCTCACCATCTGGAAGTCGGAATTTAACCAGTTATTACCGTACAAAATGCTCGTTAACGGAGGGTTTATGGCACACTGGCCTAGAAACGATACCCGTACCGTATCCCGACTGTTTCCAGTCCCTCATTGGCGTCACAGATATTGGCATTGGAAATATGATCCAAAAATGCAGAAACGCTATGTTTTTCGGCGAAAATATAGCCTAAATCCAGTGATTCTCTGAATAGAACGCGACAACCCAGCTCTTTTCGATCAACCCTGTTGGTTGTCTTTTTTCCATCATGAACGGATCCACCGAGACTGAAATCAAAAAACCAATTCCGCCAAAAACGCCATTCCCAAGTCAAACCCAAATAAGCCTGACTGGTATCACCCGAGGAATTGACAGAAAGCCCCACATGCGGACGCGGTGCCCAAATCCACTTTAGCCACGACGGTGATGTAAACAGGACCTCGAAATTGCCATCAACCCCGTCTTCTTCGTTACTGGAAAACGGTCCTATATCATGCGCCAAGGCGCCAATCCGCACCTCTGATATAAGACCTTTAGATTCTTTTTTAGGCAGGGCTGATAATCTATGTGATCCGTCCGCCGATACTGCCGGTTTAAGGCGGTTGTTCTGGCCCGCCACCCTTGTCGTAGAACGGGAAGGCGGTTGATAAGCCGGAACGCGCGCGGGCACCCTAATGTTTTGTACCGGAACGGGGGCTAGGGGCGAACCGGAGAAGTAGGGGTTACTCGGCTGATTGACGAACGGATGTGGTTGGTTAAGCAAAATATTGATGTCATAGCTTCGCGTCCCGGCAATGCCCGGAACATTCATTAGGCAAACAAAAGCGAGAGCAAAAATAACTGTCGAATTTCTTATGATACCAATATTCATGTCATCCAATTTATATAAATAAAACAACCCTGTTATGATCTACACTCTGCCATCAAATGTCTATCATTTAGGTAACTAAAACATCCTTTCATCGTAAGAAATATTGGCCTTTCACAACAGAAGCGATATTGTTGGATATGGTCGAAAAACCTGTTGATCGTGAATCCCAGGGGGATGATGGAAAGGAGCGCAGGACGGAATATATCGTCCTTGCCGTTTTATTTTTCGCCGCCTTGATGGCTTTCCCCGCATTTCGGGATGTTCAGCTATTGAATGAATTCGTTATTTCAATCTGTTCGGGGTTAGGCCTGACTTAGGCCGTCCCCCCAACAGATTTCATTCTAAAAATTAACGACACTTCGGATGGATTCCCCTTCATGCATAAGATGAAAGGCGTCGTTAATATCGTCCAACGGCATCGTATGTGTAATTAGATCGTCAATATTGATCTTGCCATCCATATACCAATCAACAATCTGCGGAACCTGTGTACGGCTTTTCGCTCCACCAAAAGCGGTTCCTTTCCAAACACGTCCGGTAACGAGTTGAAACGGTCGGGTCGAAATTTCCTGCCCAGCACCTGCGACGCCGATAATTACGCTCACACCCCAACCGCGATGGGAGCATTCCAATGCTTGACGCATCGTGTTGACGTTGCCGATACACTCAAAGCTGTAATCCGCACCACCATCCGTCAAATCAACCAGGTAAGCGATCAAATCGTCTTCGACTTCATTTGGATTAACAAAATGAGTCATCCCAAATTTTTCAGCCAATGACTTCTTTTTGTCGTTGATATCGACGCCAATGATCTTGTTGGCTCCAGCAAGCCTTGCTCCCTGGATAACGTTCAAGCCAATCCCACCAAGACCGAATACAACAACATTCGCACCGGGCTCGACTTGCGCAGTATTTATCACGGCACCGATACCGGTCGTGACACCACAACCAATGTAGCAAACCTTTTCAAACGGCGCGTCTTCGCGAATTTTGGCAGCCGCGATTTCAGGCATCACGGTAAAATTGGAGAATGTGGACGTTCCCATATAGTGGAAGAGCGGGTCGCCATTTATGGAAAAGCGGCTTGACCCGTCCGGCATAATACCCTGGCCCTGCGTATCGCGAATAGCGGTGCAAAGGTTGGTTTTTCCGGAAAGACAGGATTTGCACTGTCGACATTCAGGAATATAAAGCGGAATAACATGATCGCCTTTTTTGAGCGATGTTACGTTCTTTCCGACGTCCACCACCACACCGGCGCCTTCGTGCCCAAGAATAGCCGGGAACAGCCCCTCCGGATCATCGCCCGACAGGGTAAAAGCATCTGTATGGCAAATGCCCGTTGATTTGATTTCAACGAGGACTTCGCCTTCTTTTGGGCCGTCGAGTTGAACAGTCTCAACCGTTAGCGGTTTTCCAGCCGCATGTGCCACAGCTGCCCGCGCATCCATTTTATTTCCTCCTAAAGCTGATCGTTTCTGCTGGCGCTATGTTTTCAAGCCTGCAACGAGTACGCAAGAGGAAGATTGAAGATGAAATAGATTTTAGGGTTAGCGGGCAGCGACGGTTTTTATGATATCTTCAGCCAATCCCTTGTTTGCCTCTACTGGGTAAAGGCCTGCACGAATAGCCATCCCTAGATGCTTGAGCACCTCCAGGTCACGATCTGTCGGATTGGTCTCCTGTGAATGCATTTCGGAAACGACGCTAACGCAGGCTCGGCATAACTCTGCAATATGGTGTAGGCCGTTCTCAGTCGCCCGGCGATCCATTTCCGTAACTAACGACGTTAAGCGCTCTATCTGTGGCTGAATTCTGGCCGTCCCATTGGGTTCGTGAGCAAGTTCGGTAATGGAATCTGCCAAACTCGCAATTATCTCCGCTTGCCGGTCGATTTTTCGGGTATTTACAGCCCCAACAGCTGAAAGAAGTTCTTTTTCAAATCGTTGAGGATTCCAAACACCCAATGCTTTTTCTTTTAGAGAGTTGGGTACATCGACAACCGGAAAATCCTTGCCAGGCCGCAACATTTTTCGACGATCCGGACCAACGTAATCCGCTGTAACGACAAAGGGCAGTCGATGATGCACCAATGAAGAAATTCGGCTCAGAATTTGCTGCGGCGACAGCGGTGCCGTTATCAGATGATCCACACCGCAATTTATCATCCGGATAATGTCTTGGGCCTGTGCTTCCCACGAGATTCCAATAACGCAAACAAATGGGTTTTTACCGACGTCATTGTGTCGAACTCGAGATACCAGATCTACGATTTCACCATCGCCAATTCCCATATCGCAGATGAGGATGTCGGGACCCATGGAATATTCCATTGAGTCGGAAATGGCATCCAATGTGCCGGTATGATCAATGTTATCGAGCCCGGCATGAGAAAGGGCGACCTTCAGCGTGCTGCGAATATGCGTTCGCGGGTCAGCGAGCATTAGCTGTACGTCGTTATATTTTATCTCGGACGCCATATCGTATCAGTCAACTCATCAGTCTATCGACTGATTAAATTGCCTTTGAAATCTTTAGATTTGATAAACGATAAAGAAGGGTTAAAGCGCGCCGTACAGTAGGGTACAGGCGATAATTGCACCTATGATTCCAGCAAGATCAGCCGTAAGTGCCGCAGCCAACGCATGCCGTACACGTTTTATCTGTACGGCACCAAAGTAAACGGCCAAAACATAAAACGTCGTTTCTGTCGAACCCTGAAGCGTACTAACGAGATATCCTGTGTAGCTATCAGGGCCTACAGAGGGGTCCTGTATAATCGAAGCCAGAATTCCGTATGCGCCCGAACCAGAGAGAGGGCGCAGCAATGCCATTGGGAGAGCTTCCCCGGGAAGACCAAAGGCTGAGGTTACCGGACCCACCCAACTTACAAACAAATCGAGAGCGCCACTTGATCTCAACATTCCGACAGCAACGAGAATTGCAACCAGATAGGGGATGATGCGAACCGCCACCTGAAAACCGTCCCGTGCGCCCTCTACAAATGACTCGTAGATCGGTACTCCTCGAACCAAACCAAAGGTGAGCAATCCGATCATGAGACCCGGAATTATCCAGGGTGCAATGATCTTCCCGTAAATTACCGTTATTGGGACAAAAGCAGCGATGGAACACAGAGCAAGTGCTGACACCCACCACGGATATCCGCTGTCACTAATATCACCTTCCAAGCCTTCTCCGCCTTCGGTTAACTCATCCGATACGTCTTCAGTTGGCGGTGGAGGCTCTGAAAACCGGCGATAGAATTTGACGGCGATAAAGGCAACTGTCGTTGAAAGAATGGTGGCAAATAACGTTGTCGGCAGGATTCCGGCTGGATCGGCGGAGCCAGTTGCAGCACGCAGCGCGATTACCCCAGTAGGCAGTAAGGTCACGCTAGATGTGTTGATGGCCAAAAACAGCACCATGGCATCGGTTGCCGTTCCCTTGTGAGGGTTGATTTTATCGAGTTCCTGCATAGCTCGAATACCAAACGGTGTTGCCGCGTTACCCAAACCAAGTGCATTGGCCGAAATATTCATAATCATCGCACCCATTGCCGGATGTTCCGCAGGGACGTCCGGGAATGCGCGGACCATCAAGGGGCGAACCAATTTAGCGATAATGGCCAATAGACCTCCTGCCTCAGCTACTTTCATAAGTCCCAGAAAGAGCGCCATTACGCCAATCAAACCAAGCGCCAAAGTTACGGAACTTGCAGCGGCGTCAATCATCCCAACCCCAAGCTGTTGCATTGGGGAAACGGCTTTGTCGTTCACAGGCACCCAGAATATCTGGCGCCATGCGGTGACACTAAAGGCAATCGCAACAAGACCGAAAAAGACGATATTCATTGTCAGCCCTTCGCCAAGCTTTGCTTCTGAACCAGCCTTGCGGTCGTGAAAATGATCAGAGCGGCGATGGTCATAAGAATTCCCGAACTCGTAAAGACCCAGTCTGGTCGTCCAAGATCGACGAACCAGCCATAAATAGCCGGTGTAATAGCAGCTCCCGTATCGAGACCACCGTAGACAAACCCGAACACCCGGCCACTGGCGCCTTTTGGTGTCGAAGCACGAACCACCATGTCGCGATTGGGTAGTGCAAAGCCAAAAAAGATGCCTGCGATAAAAAACTGAATTGTTAGAATAGGACCTTCGAACTGTAAAACTGGTACAAGGAACACAAAGATTCCTGCCGTGATAATGCAAGTTAACGCCAACAAATCCTGCCTCTGGAACTTATCAGCAGCGTACCCCCCAACGAATATTCCTATAGGCGCCCCAAACAAAAAACCGGACAATGCTCCAGCCGCGGTTACAAGATCAAAGTCGCGGCCGGCAACAAGGGCTGTCGGTGTAAAATTCTGCATTCCGATGAGACCCATTGCCAATACTGTAAAAAATATAAAAAAAGCGATCACCGAAGGCTTTAGAAGAACCGAAATTGATGTTGCGCTTTCCCTTGGGCCTGAATCTTTTGCCTCCTCCTTGGGGAATAAATCCGACTGGCTTCCTTCGAACAAACGTGCGCCGCCTATAACCAATATCAATGTCAACGCGACACCTGTAAGGCCGACCAAAGCTGCCGCATCGCGCCAACCCATATTAGCAGCCAGAAGCGCCATCACTGCGGGACCCAGAGCGAAACCAAAATGTCCACCATTTGTATGAAAACTAAAGGCGCGCCCCATCAAACGGGGACTTACAAAGTTGTTCATCAAACTATAGTCAGCGGGATGAAATACGCTATTTCCCATTCCCGCCAAAAAGGTCAGCACGAGGAATACCTGATAGTTGGGAGCGAGCGAATAACAGGTCACTGAAAGAGAAAGAATGCCGAGACCGATGAGCAGAACCGGACGCGCACCAAAGCGATCAACCAAAAATCCCGCAGGTGTTTGAAAAAGTGCTGAGGCAATAAAAAATACCGTTACAAGAAATCCAAGTTCTACATTTGTGAGGCCCATTTCCGCTTTGATAAGGGGAAATACAGGCGCGAGTGTTAATTGATAAAAATGACTGAATAGATGAACGAGGCTGACAATTGATATCAGTCGGACATCCTTACTCGTTGAACTCGCGAGACTTGTCATACGGCAATAGGCTTCTTCGCCGCCATGACCTTAGCCAGTAAAACGCTTGCAACGCCGACCATCATGAAGGCACCAACCAAAACGAATACGAGCTGGGATTGACCACCGCCCAGCAAAAACCCAAATACTGCGACCGCAACGGCGGATCCAACATCCATACCTGAATAGGTAAACCCAAATATCTTTCCGGCCGCACCGGATGGGGCTACAGAGCGTACGACCATATCCCTTGACGGCTGAGCCAGTCCGTATGCAAAGCCGTAAACCACGAATATTGTCACTAATAGTGCAAGATCATCCGGTTTAAACGCCGGTACAGTCCATAAAAGGAAAACGCCGATAGTAACGATTGCTGCGGTTGCAACGTCATGACGTTTTATTCGGTCAGCTATGACGCCACCCAATAATATTCCGCAAAGCGAGCCGGTAAGCTGAAGTGAAATAGTATAGCTTGCTTTGTCACGACTGAGGTCGAGGAACGATGTAAGGGCATCTGGACCAAGAGTCATCAAGCCGACCGAGCCCATAGCCATGAAACAAAAGAAGAGGAACGAAAAGATTGTTGCGGGCTGAAAAAGAACATCAATTCCTTCGCGAACTGTCCCCGCACTTACACCCTTATCCAGTCCACTGTCGCGAAGGTCCACCCGCTGCGTCCACATCAAACCCGCAACGACAACACCGATAATACCAATAATCAGCATCGTCTCACGCCAACCAAAAGCTGTTCCCATAGCATACATCAAAAAAGGCGTGATCGCGTAACCAACCAAGCCCCCAAATCCGTGCACGCCATATGCTTTACCGACATTTCCTTCCGAAATACTGCCATTCAGAATGCTGTAGTCCGCGGGGTGGAACACGCTATTTCCGAGGCCAGCCAGGAATGAAAGCACCATCATTGCTAAGTAGGAATGCACAAATGCGAACGCCGCGATCGAAAGAGCCATCAAAAAGAACCCAATAAATAAAATCGGGCGTGCGCCGTATTTGTCGACCATGAAACCCGCAATAATTTGTCCGATTGCAGACACAACGAAAAATACCGAGGTCAGAATTGCGAGTTTAGCGATGCTATGTCCTTCGCTGACTGTCATCAAAAAGAACAGGTTGGGTAATGCCAGCTGGTAAACATGGCTCAGGCAATGGCCTGTAGATATTAAGCTTATGACCTTTAAATCGCTGGCAGGAGCAGTGGCAACGGTCGACATTGGATACTCTGTGACAAATTAAAATAGGCAGGTTGAGTACCGTATCATGGGTTGGGAGTCGCGATCACCTCCAAAACCTCGTTAGCCTGTTGACTTGTCCAAATGGGTGCGGCAAGTCTGACGAACTGTAAATCAAGCAATAGTTTGGTCTTAAACAAAAAGGTTACGAACGTGAAAGTTGGCATCGCTGGTTTCGGCGCAATTGGGAAAGTCGTGGGTGAAGCGCTGGACCAGGGCATTCCTGGTTTGGAACTGACCGGTATCTGCGTAAGAGATGCCGCAAGAGGTGAGGCAAGAATGGCCGGGTTCTCAAACCCGGTTCCTGTGATGTCACCAAATGAACTCGCGGAAACCTGTGAAATCATAGTCGAATGCGTTCCAAAGGAGGCGTTTAACGAAATAGCGGTCCCTGCGCTAAATGCGGGCCGCCAATTTGTAACCGTTAGCGCAGCAGGAATTTTGGCTAATCCGGAAACAGTGGAACTCGCTGAAAATGGTGATGGGCGGATTATTTTAGCTACCGGCGCACTTCTTGGATTGGATGCCGTTCGCGCAGCTGCCGAAAGCAATATCGAAGAAGTCGTCATGATTACGCGCAAACCGCCTAATGCTCTGATTGGTGCGCCCCACCTCGTTGACAATGATATTTCTGTCGAAGGGCTTAACGAACCAAAGAAGGTATTCGATGGAACCGCTCGTGAGGGCGCTGTTGGATTTCCTGCCAACGTCAATGTTGCAGCAGCTCTTGGACTCGCCGGAATAGGCCCAGATAGAACGAAACTTGAAATATGGGCCGATCCAAATCTGGAAAGGAATACCCACGCGATAAAGGTTGTTTCAGATAGCGCGTCATTCGAAATGAGCATTGAGAACGTTCAATCGGAAGAAAAGCCGGGGACCGGCAAAATCACCGCTCTTAGCGTCATCGCGTGCCTCCGCGGACTTGTTTCTCCGCTAAAGGTCGGCACGTGAATTAAGGAGACAGCTTATGAAATACGAGGCCATAAAATGGGAAGTTCGTGAAAACCCAGAACGTCCCGGTGAGAAATGCATCGGTGTGATCACACTGAACCGGCCCGAAGCCCTGAACGCGGTCGACGTTCAGATGCGCGTCGAACTCGATATCCTTTGTGATGAAATAGCCGCAAACGGCCATATCAAAGCCGTTATTATTACCGGTGAAGGTAGAGGTTTCTCAGCAGGTGGCGACCTAAAAACAGAAGCAGACCCCTTGGGTGCTGGCGAAGAAGATTTCGATTTTGGTAATTTTGGGGCCTACAAAGAGCTCGCCAGCTATTTCTTCAACGATCTTCGTCATGAGGTCCTGCAACGCGCTTTCAGAAAGTTTGAGGATTTGCCCTGTGTCGTTATTGCGGCAATCAATGGACCGGCCGTGGGTATCGGACTCGAAATCTGCACCCTTTGCGATATCCGCTATGCCTCCGACAAGGCCAAACTTGGTGAAGTCGCTGTTCCGGCAGGTTTCCTGCCTGAATCCGGTGGTGCACGCAATTTGCCCAAGCTGGTCGGAATAGGGCGCGCCATGGAAATGATCATGACCGGCGATATCATCATGGCGGATGAGGCAGAGCGTATCGGGCTGGTTGACCGTGTGTTTCCCCATGAAGAACTCATGGAGGGGGCGATCAAACTTGCGACGAAGATCGCCAACAATCCTTATCATTCCGTTCGCAAAGCCAAAGATTTGGTCAAGTACTATTGGAACCAAAACCGGACTGATGAAGGATGGCAACGCGAGTTGAATGCGATCAAGGAGATTACACGAACCAAGGATTGCCAGGAAGGTATCAGAGCGTTTCTTGAAAAACGTGATCCCGAATTTCGTGGACCATATTATGAAAACTGGCCATTCCCAGATGGTAAAAAGAAATAACGGTGACTGACGAGATCGAGACCTGGCCGGGTTATAGGGAAATACCTGATCGGCTTAACATCACCGGGGAAACCCTTGATAAGCAATTAGCTTCAGGAAACGGGGATAATGTCGCCTTTGTTTATGATGGTGGCTCAATTTCCTATCAAAACCTCAACAATAAGGTATGTGGTCTGTCTCAGGGTCTTAAATCACTTGGCATAGGCATCGGTGATCATGTCTTGATCCGTTTACCAAACTGTCCTGAATTTGTCGTCAGTTTTCTTGCTCTCGTTAAAATCGGCGCAATCCCGGTTCTGCAAAACTCACTACTGGGCGCGTCAGAGGTCGCTTATGTCCGACAACACAGCGATGCGGTTGCAGCGATCACTTTGAATGAAATCGCCCAACCCTTGCGTGCCCTCAAGGTAGAATTGCAAAAAGGCATCATAGTCGCACGCGGATCGAGTGATGGGGATCATAGATTTGAAGAGCTTCTGGAAGGCGATGTAGGCACTACACCCGAAACTGAGGACACAAGTTCAAATGACCCCGCTTTTATGGTCTATACCTCAGGAACTACAGGAAACCCTAAAGGTATCGTGCATGCTCATAGGTGGATTGTCGCGCAGGGTGACACCAACAGACTGCGCATAATCCCGCAGGAAAACGATGTTGCGATGGCAACCGGAGAATGGAGTTTTATTAGCGCGCTTGGTCACAACGTTCTTTATCCGCTGCGGAACGGCGTTACAGGCGCGATCCTGGAAGGCCGCATGCATCCGGAACGTGTCTTAAAGGCCGTGGAAAATCTCGGCGTTACCGTTCTTTATTCGGTGGCAACTGTGTACCGCCGAATACTCGCGATTGAAGGGGTCGAAAATCAGTACGATCTTTCTTCACTGCGTGGATGCAATGCGACGGGTGAGGCACTGGAGGCAGCGACTTACAATGAATGGTTTGATCGTATTGGCTGCCCCATATGGGAACATTACGGCATTTCGGAAATGCAACTGGTATTCGGGCAATGTCCACATTGGCCGATAAAACCGGGTTCCGTTGGTAAACCACTCCCTGGCACGCGTGTCGAAATTCTCGATGACGACTACGAACCCGTACCGACCGGGGAGGTCGGGCATATGTTGATTGATGCTAATAACCCTGGATTTTTCCTTGGCTATCACAAGGATCAAGCCAAAACCGATGAAGTAGTGCATGACGGCTGGTACCACACCGGTGATTTGGCATACGCCGATGAAGACGGATTTATCTGGATTGCAGGACGCAATGACGATTGTTTCAAAAGCCGTGGAATTTTTATTTCACCGATCGAGATTGAAAATGCACTGCGGCAAATCGACGGTATCGCCGAAGCCTGCGTCGTTCCATTTCCGGACAAGGAGATTGGAAACAAAATTCGGGCCGTTATCGTCAGAAAGACCTCCGAGAATGTCGTAGCCGATTACGCCGATGAAATCCGTGCTGCACTTAAGCAACGTATCGCACCGTATAAGGTGCCTCAGCTTGTTGAATTCGTCGATGAATTACCGAAGAGTCCGGTTGGCAAAGTTCTTCGCCGCGCCTTAATCGACAACTAACTAATTAAACAGGATTTTCAACTGATCAGGTAGGCCTTGATCGGACGAAGTGACGCGTTTCCATCTCAAGGACCTCTTCGTCATTTTGATTGGTGGTTACAAATGTCAGCGAAACCAGGTTTCGACCATTTTCATCGCGGGCGGGAGAGGCTTCTTTCACCGTTGCTGCAACTTTTAAAACATCACCGGGGCGCACGGGCTTCTTCCAACGTAGTTTGTTAAATCCTGGTGATCCCATTGCACAATCATCAAAGATTCCTGCGCGAATAAATAACCCAAAACTTATCGAGCAAGTGTGGAACCCTGCCGCAACCAATTCGCCAAACATGTAGTCTTTCGCGGCTTCCGGGTCCGTATGATAGGGAAGGGGAGCAAAATCTTTTCCGAATTCGATAATATCTTCACTCGTAATTTCCCGGCTGTCGGTCTCAAAAACCCTTCCCACCTCAAAATCTTCAAAATAAATATCGCTGTATTTCATTATTCGTCCGTCTGCCATCTATATCGGCAGGTCCTTAGCGTTCACAACTACCCTGGCGGTGATATCCTCCGAACGGCCACGTACGTCAAGCTGATGTGTCGGGAATGACGTAAGATCAATGCCCGCGTTATCGGCAACACTCTGAGACAGTACGAGCTGGGCCTTATACTCTTTTGTCATGGATTCTATCCGGCTTGCAGTATTCACTGCATCACCTATAGCCGTAAGACTCGTTGTTTTGCCGTATCCCATCTCGCCAATTATTGCCGGACCAGCGTGCAGTCCGATCCCAATTCGTAATGGCTCCGCGAGTTCTGCGGCCAGCGTTTGGTTCAGTTCGTCGAGACGCTCCGCCATCAATTTGGCGGCAGTCATGGCCTGGCGTGCCGCAGTTGCGATGGGTACATCAACACCGAACAACGCCATCACACCGTCACCGATAAATTTATCCAGATGACCACCGGCGTCACCAACTGCGCCGCCCATATTTGTGAAATACCGATTAAGAACAAAAACGACATCATACGGGAGTTTTTGTTCCGAGAACTTTGTAAAATCCCGTAAATCGGCAAACAGAATGACGATCTCTTTTTCCTGCCCTGAGTGATAATCAGGCCTGTGATGACCCTCCTGTGCGGTTGCATTGGGCGGCAGCAACGGCATCACCGTCACATCTGAAGTTGGTCTGGTTTGGCAAGCGAGTCGCACAAGGGGAGGGGCACTAATTCTGTCGAGAACCTTTTGTTCATCTGGGGTTATTTCAGGCAACGTCGCCTCGCCTTCAACAACACGGACCCGACACGTAGAGCAACGCCCCCGTCCACCACACACTGAAGCGTGTGGAATATTGTTGGCTTTGCTCGCCTCCAAAACCGTCGTTCCCGGCGTAACAATGACCGATTTACCGTCAGGATAAGTTACATGCACGATTCCCTTTCGACGTACCCATAAGCTTCGAATGCCTCGCGCAACAAATACAAAAAGGAACGCACCGATGACAAAGACACGTTCCAACTTTGCGATGACTTCAGTTTTCGCAACGATTTCCTGAGACGGGAAATTGATGGCCTCGCGTGCGGCATCACGCCATTCCTTATTCTCAAAAAGAACAAGAACTTCGCGGCCACCATGGATATAGCCGAGAATTGAAAGGACGGGGATTAAAAGTGCGCAGCTGAAAAGGAATTGCGAGCATTTCGCAAACCAGGGTTTAAGCCGCAGCCAATAATACAGTCCGAGACACCCGTGAACCCAGGCCGCGATGACCGCTGTGATTTGGATATATGTCGATACCGGATCAAACTTGAAATGGTACAGAAGAACATACGCGTAATTGTCGTTTGTGCCCGCCATTTCATGCACACCGCGCGTGCCAACAAAATGCAACGCTAGTAGCAACGGAATTGAGATACCGAGAGCTAGCTGTAGAGCTTCACCAATGGAAAACTTCAGATTTTGCCGAACATAGACCGCCCAGAGTGCCAGTACAAAATGGATCAATATCGAACCAGCAGCTGCAATCGTTCCAACTGGGTTTCGCCAAAGCGCTAAAAACCATTCTCGACCGGCTTCCATCGCATCGTAAGAAATTAAACCGAGAGCATGATTGAGGAGGTGGGTCGTAACGTAAAAAACAGGATTAATCCCGTCACGAGCCTTAGGCGTCGTACCATCCTATTTTCCTCCCGTTGCGCTATCGTGACTCTACGCGCTAGCGACCGCCCAATCTCGTGCCTGCGGTATAGGCATCATAAGCTTCTTTCAAATCTTTGTACTCTTCACATAACGTGCCACAAATTATTTGCAGGCGGTCAAGATGATATTTCGCCAGTTCTGGATTCTTTAACGCCAGATACGCTTCACCAATATATTCATGGGCACCTCTGTGATCGGGTTTTAGTTTTAGAGCTTGTTTATAGTAGCCAAGAGCCGATTTGAACCTTCCCGTTTTTCGATAACTATACCCTAACATATTGAAAACACCTGCCTTTTGAGCCCTGTCTTCAATATCCACGTTGAGGGATTCCTTCAACAAGCTGATAGCACCTGAAAACTTTCTTTGATCAATTAAGTGAACCGCTTTTTTGTAACTTTGAAGTGCGTCTTCCGCAGATTCGTATCCTGCAGCGTAAGCAACAACGATCTGGAAGCTTGCGACATGGCATGAAACCAGCAGCATCAGCAGAAATTTGCGCATCGATGATTCTCCAAAGTCGAACGGGTTTTTGATGCCCTAATATACCAACAGATGAGCGATGGCATTTATTCGTTCGATGCTGCAGACATATTTTGGAGTGCTACCTCTTCAACCCGAATTCGGTGCCAGAGCAACATACTGTTGGCAATTGTGAAAACTATGGCAATCTCCCAACGACCGAATACCAATGGCAGCAAAAATATTTCGCCAGCAACAATGAGATAATTTGGATGACAACACCAACGATAAAGTCCTGATCGAATAGGGGCCTCTCCCGGTAATTCGATCACGCGTGTCGTCCACCTGCTTCCCAATGTGGCAAGGACCCACACTCGCAAAATCTGGAGACCGCCAAATAATCCTAGAAGCCACCAATTCGCTGGCTGCGCCGGCGGTATAAAATACGCAAGGGCTGCAAGCCAACAAAGATGAAGCAATACGATCAGGGGATAATGTCCCGCCCCATGTTCAATTCCTCCGCGCGCAAGCAGCAACGCTGTGTTTCGCTTCGCCAAAAGGAGTTCAGCCTGACGCTGTAGGATTAAGAACAAAAGAACCCAGTAGAGAACCGTCATGCAATTAAAGTCATAAATGCAGCGGTAAACCCTGGTCCCAGTGACGAAAGCAAGAAGCGTCCTCTTTCGTTTTCGCGCAATACATTCTTTAGAACAAATAGGACTGTGACCGCGGACATATTACCGTAGTCTCTCAGTACCTCTCTTGAACTCGTAAGCGCCCCTGACTGAAGTTCAAATGCTTCCTCCAGAGCGTTCAAAACCTTTGTTCCGCCAGGGTGACAAACAAACTGGTCGATTTCAGAAAGAGATAAATTGGTATCCGCCAAATAAGACTTAAGGACTTTACGAAATTCAGTTCGCGTGAGTGTCGGGATGTCTCGAGAAAATATTACACCCAATCCATCTTCTTCGACGCTCCAACCCATAACATCCAAAGAATTCGGCCAGGTAAATTCGCCACCGTTCTCAAATGTTGCACCGTTGCCGTCGGAATTAATGACCGCGGCGGCCGCACCATCGCCAAATAAAGCTGTAGCTATAACATTGGCTTTACTTCCATCGCAGCGCCTGAAGGTCAGTCCGCACAATTCCACGGCAACAAACAGGATCGTTTTATTGGGAGACGCGACGGCCTGCTGAAATGACCTCGTCAAACCGATCACCCCTCCGGCACACCCAAGACCGAACACTGGCAATCTTTCACAATTCCGCCGAAACCCAACACGTTCCATCAATTGCGCTTCCAGGCTCGGGGTTACAATTCCTGTCGTCGAAACAGACACGATCATATCTATTTCACTGGGCTCAATATGCGCTTGTTCCATCGCCGTCACCGAAGCTTCTTCGATCAAATCGACAGCGTTCTTGACATAGAGGCGGTTTTTTTCTTCCCAACCATGATCCTCTGCATACCAATCCGGTGGTACGCAGGAATAACGTCTCTCAATTCCAGAATTTTTATATACCGGCATCAGCCGCTCCAGAGCCTCGCTGTCAACTCCCGGTAAAAAGGTCGATGCGCGACGGATAACATCTTCCTGCGTAAGCTCATATTCTGGAACGGCTGTAGTGAGACTAAGCAGGCTAGGGGAGGTCTCTGTCACATCCGTCATACACAAATTCCTTAGTGGATCCCTGAACCAATTTACAGATGGCGTTGCCGCCGAATTAGCGTTAAACCTTGCCTCATTCCTGCGCATTGAAATCGGCCAACCCGCATTGGGTTCGGAAAGCAAGTAAATCGATGGACCATCAAGATAAAAACACCTCAGAAGACGAAGTTATTCAAATCAAATCCCCTCGAATAAGCATTGTTCGTCATTTAAGAGGATATTTCTTCGCCGGTGTTCTGATTACCGCGCCACTCGGAATAACCTTCTATCTCGCCTGGCTTTTTATCAACTGGGTAGATGACACAATCACCCCATTGTTACCGCCGGCTTACAACCCAGAAACCTACCTGCCCTTCAGTGTGCCCGGGTTGGGACTGCTAATTGTTTGTATCGTTATGACTCTGATTGGCGCGTTGACGGCTGGTATTCTGGGAAGATTCTGGGTCAGAACGAGCGAACGAATACTGTCGAGAATGCCAGTAATTCGTAGTGTTTACAGTGCATTAAAGCAAATTTTTGAAACCGTTCTTTCAAAACAATCTGATGCGTTCCGTGAAGTCGTCTTGTTTGAATACCCGCGTCGCGGATCCTGGGCGCTGGGATTTATCACGGGAAAAACTGAAGGGGAGATTCAGAGCTCAACAGAAGACGAAATCGTCAATGTTTTCTTGCCGACGACGCCGAACCCGACCTCGGGGTATTTGCTATTCCTGCCGCGCCGTGAACTGGTCATTCTTTCAATGACCGTGGAGGAAGGCATAAAAATGGTAATTTCAGGAGGTATCGTCACTCCGCCCGACCGTAGACCTCTTTCGGAACGTAAAGTCGTGGTCTCTGCTTCCAACGGAGATCAGAAAACAATTCAGGCAGCTGACGAATAAATCAACCCGACCTAAGCGTCTGTATCACAGCGTCTTTTTCGAACAGATACAGCAACACGCGAAGCGCTTTTCCCCTGTCACTGGTCAGGTCGGGATCCTTTTCAAGAATTAGACGTGCGTCATCCCGTGCCGCCATCATCAGATCTTGATGCTTTGCGATATCAGCAATTCTGAATTGAGGTAAACCGCTCTGCCGGGTACCAAGCATTTCACCCGCGCCGCGGAGTTTTAGGTCTTCTTCGGCAATTCGGAATCCATCATCTGTTTCCCGCAGAATATTCAAACGAGCCTGCGCTGTTTCTGTAAGTGGCGGCGCATATAGTAGTAAACAGGATGAGGTTTGGTTTCCGCGTCCGACGCGTCCGCGAAGTTGATGGAGCTGAGATAGGCCAAACCGTTCGGCATGTTCGATTACCATGATACTTGCCTCAGGAATATCGACGCCGACCTCAATTACCGTAGTTGAAACCAAGATATCGAGCTCACCTTTGGCAAAAGATGCCATAACGGCATCTTTCTCATTCCCCTTCATCTTTCCGTGGACAAGACCGACCCGTCCCGGGAAACGTTTGTTGAGAAATGCGTGCCGATCCGTTGCGGCCTCCAGATCGATCAATTCAGATTCGTCGACCAAGGGACACACCCAAAACACGCGGGCACCATCTTTAATAGCGGCATGCAGGCGCGTAACAACATCCTCAATACGCGAGGTGGGCAACGCTCGTGTTTTGACAGGGAGGCGCCCAGTTGGCTTATCAATGAGTCTAGATGTATCTAGATCGCTATATGCGCAAAGCATGAGCGTTCTCGGAATTGGAGTTGCGGTCATTACCAACATATCCGCAGCCGCTCCCTTATCTGCCAGCATCAATCGTTGATGAACACCGAACCTGTGCTGCTCGTCTATCACGGCGAGAATTAAATCTTTAAAACGAACATCTTCCTGGAATAATGCGTGCGTCCCGATCACGATAGAGGTCTCGCCGGAGGCCAGCCTCTCCAGTATTTGACCGCGCTGTGTTCCTTTATTGCGTCCCGTGAGGACATCAACATTGACATCAACTATCTTAGCGAGCTCATCAATGGTTTTAAGATGCTGTTGCGCCAAGATTTCCGTTGGCGCCATGAGGGCAGCCTGTCCACCGGATTCCACAGCGCGTAACATCGCCAGGAACGCAACAACGGTCTTCCCACTTCCAACATCGCCCTGCAAAAGACGCAACATACGAAAGGGCTCCGCCATATCGTGCAGGATTTCGTCAATTGAAGACTTTTGAGATTTCGTAAGCGCGAAAGGAAGGGCTGTCGTGGCTCGCGAAACCAGCCCCGTATCCTTGTTAAACCTACGGCCTGACTTGCGTCGCTGCGTTGCCCGCACAATCGATAATGCCAATTGATCTGCCAACAATTCGTCATAGGCCAGACGTCTTATTGCAGGCGCCTCGGCATATAAATCATCCTCTGTGGTGGGAGAGTGCGCCCTTTGTAATGCCAACTGCCAATCAGGCATGTCTTGCTGGGATAGCCACGCCGGATCCTGCCATTCGGGCAAAGGCGGAACCAAGCTTACGGATTCGCGTATGGCGTTGATCAATGGTTTGGAGGTCAACCCAGCCGTCAATGGATACACCGGTTCGACAGCCTGAAGCTCATCCAATTCTTCAAGCGTTCCAATACGATCGGGATGGCTCATCTGAACATTGCCCTGAAAATGTTCAACTTTGCCGCTTACAATACGCGTTTCACCCTCTGGCAGGATTTTCAGCAAATAGTCGCTGCGGGCATGGAAAAACACGAGCTCAAGAACGCCGCTGTCATCGGAGCAAATCACTTTGTATGGAAGTCTTTTTATACGAGGTGCCTGGTGTTCGACCACTTTGACGGTAATTGTTGCGATTGCTCCGGCTGGCGCATCATTGATTTTGGGCGTGAAACGACGATCTACAATTCCGCTGGGAATATGCCAACAAAGATCGACGATATTTGGTCCCGCCAGCTTTTCGATCATTGTTGCCAATCGCGGGCCAATCCCTTTTAAGGACCTTATGGGCGCAAACAGCGGAAATAATACCTCTGGTCTCATTGCTTAAGACGATCCAATTTTTGCGCTGCTGACAAGGGCACAGCTTCGTTCTATATCCTATGCTCCCGCGAAGGAGTTGCAATGTCCGATCCACTCGAAATCCGCCGCCGACGGTTGCTGTATCAAAGCAAAAGGCGCGGTACAAAAGAGGCGGATATGGTTATTGGCCAATTCGCAATGGAAAATCTTCAAAAAATGACGTCGGAAGAACTTGACCAGTTCGAAGCTTTGCTTCAGGAAAACGATCCAGACATCATGACTTGGGTTTCGGGTACAGAGGACCCTCCTTTAAAGCACCAAAACATGATTTTTGAACGAATTTGTGACTTTAAGAATATTCTTCTAAATCATTGAAAATAAATAAGTCTCTTTTTAACCAAACTGGCCGTATTCAGATAAGCGGTGCCCCAGAAGGCGTCGATGCTTTAGCGGTTGCTGAACTGGCAACAGTAGCGCCTGGACGTGCCGTGTTGCATGTTGCAAGTGACGACAAAAGGTTATCGTCACTTTCTGAAACGATTTCGGCCTTCTCACCCCAAATCCCGCTGCTTGAGTTTCCAGCATGGGATTGTTTGCCTTACGACCGAGTTTCGCCAAATTCCGATGTCACCGGTCGCCGTTTACACGCGCTCAACAGGTTGGCGAACCGGATCGACAATGATGTTTCTACACCTCTTATCGTCGTCACGACGGTAAATGCGGTATTACAGAAAGTTCCATCGCGAAAAACGTTTAAAAATGCCGTCTTTCGCGTCGAAAAGGGAAAGCGGGTCGATGTCGACGGACTTTCAAAGTTTCTCTCAGACAATGGTTATGTCAGAACGGGAACAGTTAGAGAAGCTGGAGAAGTTGCCTACCGTGGCGGCATAATCGATGTTTTTCCTCCCAGTCTTCCGATGCCGGTGCGATTGGACCTTTTTGGTGACGACGTTGAAGACATCAGACGCTTTGACCCTTTAGATCAAAGAAGTCTGGATATAATCGACACACTCACTCTAGAACCAGTGCGGGAATTTATGTTGGACCAAACGTCCATTTCCCGCTTTCGCGAGGGATATAGACAGAGGTTCGGGAGTATCGCGGACGACCCGCTCTATGATGCTGTAACAGAAGGTCGGATTGTCGCAGGAATTGAGCATTGGCTTCCTATTTTAAATGAAGAATTGGAAACGATTTTTGATTACCTGCCCAACTGTATCGTCACCTTTGATTATCAATCCGAGGAAGCAATAAATGCCCGTCACGAAGCCATTCAAGACTTCTATGACGCACGCCTAAGTTTTCTCGAAGTCGCTAACAAAAGTACGAAAAACATCGAGAAAACACCGATTTACCGGCCCTTGCCTCCCGAGGAGCTTTATCTCACTCCCAAGTTCTGGCTGGATGTCATAAACAACCTTTCCACTGGATGGATGTCGCCGTTCAAGTCACCGACAGATCTAACGGACAGCAATAGCAACGAAATTATCGAGTTTGCCGGAAACCGGGGACCTGATTTTTCTTCCGCCCGCGCAGCGTTAACGAGTGAGAAAAAGCAGGAATCAGAAAGCCCCGGTTTATTTGGCAGCGTCAACAAGACCATTCGCGAAGAATTTGGCAAAAATCGTCGCGTGGCACTAACAGCCTACAGCCCTGGATCACGGGATAGGTTGGTGACGCTTCTCAAAGAGCATGGAGGAACTGAATTCCATTCGTTGGCCAGCTGGAATGATCTCGCAAAATTGCCTCCGGATACCATCGGCCTTTTCGTTGTCGGTATCGAACACGGTTTCAAATTTGAAAACGCAACCATAATCAGCGAGCAGGATATTCTCGGCGAGCGTATGGTTCGAACTCAACGCCGGCGCCGCGCCGAGGCCTTTCTCACCGATACGTCAGAAATAACTGCGGGAGATTATGTCGTTCACGTTGAGCACGGAATAGGGCGGTATGAAGGGTTGGAAACCATCAATGCTGGCGGAGCGCCGCATGACTGCCTTCGTCTGAGTTATTCCAGCGATGACAGACTGTTTGTCCCCGTTGAGAATATTGAAGTCCTTTCGCGATATGGGTCCGCAGACTCAGCGGCAATTCTTGACAAACTTGGGGGCGCTGGGTGGCAGTCCAGAAAAGCCAGAGTCAAAAATCGTCTCGAAAATATGGCTGAGGCACTTATCAAGGTGGCAGCCGAACGAGAACTCCGTCCGGGACGAAAATTGGCGCCTCAGGACAGAATATATCAGGAATTCTGCGCCCGTTTTCCATATTCAGAGACAAGCGATCAACTTGGCGCAATTAACGATACGATCACAGATTTAGGGGGATCCAAGCCGATGGATCGCCTTGTGTGTGGCGATGTGGGCTTTGGAAAAACCGAAATAGCGTTGCGTGCCGCATTTTCGGCGGTAATGGCTGGAGGCCAGGTGGCTGTTGTCGCCCCAACGACGCTTCTCTGCCGGCAACATTTCGCGACCTTTAGTGAACGTTTCCAGGGTTATCCCGTGCGTATCGGACAGCTTTCCAGAATGGTATCGGCTGCAGATGTCAAAGAAACAAAAGAGGGACTAACTAACGGCACGATCGATATCGTTATAGGCACGCACGCATTGCTCGGAAAATCTATTAATTTTAATGATTTAGCGCTGCTTATCGTGGATGAAGAACAGCATTTTGGCGTTGCGCACAAAGAACGCTTAAAGCAGCTTCGTGCCGATGTTCATGTGTTAACTCTTACCGCGACGCCCATTCCGAGAACCCTGCAACTTGCACTTTCCGGTGTTAAGGAAATGTCGATCATTGCGACCCCGCCAGTAGACCGTCTTGCTGTACGAACCTTTGTTTTGCCTTTCGATCCGCTGATTGTGCGAGAAGCCATCATGCGTGAACGCTTCAGAGGCGGTCAAATATTTTACGTTTGTCCACGTATCTCCGATATTGAAGAGCTGGAAAAGCAACTTCGCGAATTGGTGCCTGATTTAAAGATCGCAGTGGCACATGGTCAGATGGGTTCCAATGCGCTCGAAGATATAATGACCAGTTTCTATGAAGGTCGGACGGAACTTTTATTGTCTACTCAGATTGTTGAATCCGGCCTCGATATTCCAACCGCCAACACCTTGTTTGTCCATCGGGCCGATCGCTTCGGGTTGGCCCAGCTTTATCAACTTCGTGGCAGAATAGGGCGCTCCAAGCAGCGTGCGTATTGCTATCTAACAATACCCGCCGATTCCGCAATGACGGAGGCGGCATCGAAACGTCTTGAGGTCATGCAATCCCTGGATTCACTTGGTGCGGGGTTCAAACTAGCCAGTCATGACCTTGATATCCGCGGGGCCGGGAATCTTCTTGGCGATGAGCAATCCGGTCATATTCGCGAAGTAGGGGTCGAGCTTTACCAGCACATGCTAGAGGAGGCTGTGGCCAACGCCCGCGGTGGGAACGTTGAAAGTGACGATAGCGACTGGAGCCCGCAGATTAACATCGGTACACCGGTCCTAATCCCCGAGAATTATGTAACCGACCTTAATGCCCGGCTTGGTTTATATCGACGGTTGGCAAATATTGTCGAAACCAAGGAAATTGAGGGGTTTGCCGCCGAGCTTATTGATCGTTTCGGGCCACTTCCAAAGGAAGTCGAAAATCTGCTTCAAATCATAATTATCAAACAGCTATGCCGCAAAGCAGGGATATCCAGGCTCGATGCGGGCCCAAAGGGCCTCATAATTGGTTTTCACAATGACAACTTTTCTAACCCGGCCGCTCTAATTGAACTCATTCAAGAAGAACCAGGACGATTGTCATTAAAGCCGGATCATCGGCTTGTTTTACGTCGTGATTGGGAAAAAGAGGCAACGAGGCTCCGAGGAAGCAGAAACTTTGTCGCCAGACTTGCTAATATTGCTGCTTAACCACTGGAATTTTCTGGTTTGCGCCAAACAGTAGCAAACCAGGGCTGTTGTTCCCGCGGTAATCCTTTTGGACGGTAATATTGTGCAATTAAAGAAAAACCGGCCTGTTTTCCAAGGTCCAGCCAGTCATTTTCAGAGTAATACACGCCATATCGACCATTTGCGTATGATTCTTCTCCATTTCCGCGTGGATTAGAGCAAAACAGTGCTCCGCCCGAACGTATTGCGCAAAATAGTTGCTCTAATACAGTATGTATTACCAAATTGGGTACATGAAAGAGCGATGCATTTGCGAATATTCCGTCAAAATCTTCATTTGGTAAATCCAACGCGGCAAAATCCTGAACCCAAACATCGCATTCGGCGAAATGTCTCGCCATCGATGCAAATCGCTCCGACCCATCAAGCCCAACCGGGTCGTGACCAAGTTTCTTGAAATAGGCAAGATCGCGTCCCGGGCCACACCCAAAATCCAAGATCCTTAAATTTTTATCTTTTGGCAAAGCATCCAAAAAGGAAGCATAATTTTGTGTTACATCGTGATCTCGCGTTCCGCTCCAGAAGCGATCAGCATTATTATCGTAATATTCGATGGTTGAGCGCGTAAACTTCATAAATATTTGTTTTGTATATAGGTATTGTGGTTTGGTAGTACCGGCCATACCGGATTGCTAAAGGCCTATAAGATTTTAAAATTACAAAATCGGATCAAAAACCGATCGCTTAACCTGACATTAACCATAATTCGGAATGCTGCAAATGTTGCAACGGGAATGGGGTAATGAAACCGTTTTTCAAATTCCTCAGACGTGGAATTCTGGTGCTAGGAACAGCGGTTTGTCTTTCGGGCTGCACATCCTTTTCATCATACTTTGCAAAGGAAGGTGATTTGAACGCTGGTGACAGTGCTGCAAAACAGGAAATACTTGGCGAAATCCAATTGAAAGTTGCGGCCACCGCCATGGAATATGGCGACTACGCCACGGCCAGAGATTTATATCAAGATGCTATTCTTAACAGGACAATCCGCGAAACGGCACTGTTAGGGCTAGGCAGATCCTATGTTGCGCTAGGAAAATTGAGCAAGGCGAAAGCCGCATTTCAAAAAATTCAGTCATCGAACCCCAATTATAAAGCAGCGCGAGATCAATTGGCGTTATTGATTGAAGAGAAACCAAAACAAACATCAGAAGCCGTAGAGACCAAACTTCTTTCGAAGATCAATTCACCGGGCACTAGACACCGACAGGTTAACAAGAAATCATCCAAACCGGGCAAAAAGGTTTCGCGATCAAAAAAAAACCCGAAAGAAGATTCATCATAAAAAACAAATAGATAAGATTAAATTGGTGAAATCCAATGTCGATCGCCGGTCGGACGTTCAGGCAGATGACAAACCTTCCAGGCCAAAAAATTCTCAACGTTCCATTCAATCAACCAAAATCGCCGCCGATGAGAACCGCTACAAGGTCCAAATCGCGGCATATCGATATGAAGAAAATGCTACTAAGGGATTGTATTTATATAACAATATGTTTTTAGAGCAGCCTTTAAAATTCGAATTGCTGGCACGCGTCAAAGAATCCGGCGCCAAAAAACAAATTAATTACCGCCTCCGAACACAACAGATGCTCAAAAAACAGCAGGCAGGCGAGTTTTGCGCCCTCATTCGATCCAGAGGGGCAGATTGCATTGTTATAAGGCATAACAGACGTATGTGGCGCAGTTCTGCCTAGATCCTCTATTCCGCCGCAGACTGAGAGGTGGTGGTCATTCTTTCCTGATGAACCAGGTCAAAAACCTGGTGGAAAATCTCGGGCGATTGCGCTCCAGAGACAGCATACTTCCCATCAATCACGAAACACGGAACACCGTTGATGCCTTCGCGCCGGATCGCTTCATCTTGTTCAAGAATATAGGTTTTATCCATATCAGATTGAATATAGGAAATAAACTCATCGCCATTCAAACCCGCAGAAACGGCGATATCATGTAATACGTGTATATCGCCGATATTCCGGGCCTCTACAAAGTAGGCAACGAAAAGCATGTCAACGATGTCTGTAGGATCAGTCATTCGACTTGTCGAAAATTGAATAAGTCGATGTGAATCAACGGTATTAGGCGTAAACTCGATATCGTCGAACCGAAACTCAATTCCAACTTCTGTCCCGGCTATTCGTAAACGATCATAACTTCTTTCAGCCCTTTCCAGACTTCCAAATTTGGCGGCAAGGTAGCTTTTTCGGTCGATACCCTCGACTGGCATCGTGGGATTAAGTTGGTAGGGGCGCCATTTGAGTAGGGGATTCTGTCGTGGCCGGCTTCTCAGCGCCTGCTGAAACCGCCGCTTACCAACGAAACACCAGGGACAAATCGTGTCGGAAACGATGTCTACCAGCATTCGTTAGCCCCATGAAACCAGATCAAATCAGGAAGTCTCAAGATAGTGTACGCTAAATAGGTCATTTTCGTCACACCAGACTTTCGGCTGCCCAAATCCAGCCTCAAGACAAATATCAGAAAACTGTTCTACCGAATATTTATAGGAGTTTTCGGTATGAATGTGCTCATCAGCAGCAAATTCTAATATTTTATCGCCTATCGTTACGGCCTGCTCTCTTGCACTGACCAAATGCATCTCTATCCGACCTTCAGCCGAATTATAAAACGCCTTATGGCGAAAAGCGCTCATATCGAAGTTTGCACCAAGCTCATGATTGGCGCGAACAAGAAGATTTAAGTTGAATTCAGCAGTAACGCCTTTTGCGTCATCATAGGCGGCATTCAATACCGCTTCGTCCTTCTTTAAATCGATACCGATCAACAATCCTCCGCCGGACTTCCCAAGGAAATCTGCGACCTGAGACAGAAAATCCACTGCTTCGACTTCATTGAAATTTCCCAGTGACGACCCAGGAAAAAAGACAATCGGTCGGTGATCTGCGGAGGAGAGGGCCGGTAAATCCATGGCTTCAGAATAATCGGCGCAAACAGCCCGTACAGATAGATCTGGATATGCCTGAGCCAATTCCGCGCATGAAGCCAGCAAATGTTCCCGCGAAATATCGATGGCTGTGTAACCCGCGGGGTCATTCATAGAATCGAGCAAAATACGAACTTTAGTGCTCGAACCACTGCCAAATTCAATGAGATTACATCCTGATCCAAAAATCGCCGAAATTTCAGAGGAATAGGTTCGCAATAGGGCAGTTTCGGTACGAGTGACGTAATATTCCTCTAACGCACAAATCTGTTCGAAGAGTTGTGACCCCCGTGCATCATAAAAGAACTTGCAGGGAAGGAACTTTTTTTCCGCGGATAACCCACGAATTACCGCTTCGCCAAAATTCTCTATTTCTGGCTCAAGATCAATGAATTCGTCCAAAATATCAGTAGGTTGGGGACCCATATTTGTCGCACGAGGAGAATTACAGAATTGGACGGACGAAACCCCAGTTGGTCTCAATTGCCCGCTCAATAACCCTAACCTGCACTAATACCTGCCGCAACTGGAGGCGGCCCAACTCAATTCAGTGATCGCCGTACCGGAGGTAATTCGACCAGGTATTTTCCAAATTTCGTAACACTTGTGATGCGCCGGCAATTTCAGACATTTCGCCAACATCCTCTGCAAGCGATTTAGCATGAGCGGCTTCAGCAATCTCAATCTGGGTACAGAGATCTTCTCCCTGATCGGTCAGTTTCAACCGCATGGACCGTCGGTCATGTGGCGACCGCTCCTGAATAACGAAACCACACTTCACAAGCTGTTTTATGTTGTAGGAAGCATTGGAACCAAAATAGTAGCCACGTTCGACCAGATCTCGAACGCTGATTGATTGTCCCTTAATTTTGGTCATCATCAACGCCTGTGCCGCGCTGATACCCTCAACACCTATACGATCAAGCTCAAATCGAAGCATATCCAAGTGACGGCGGTGCAGCCGTTCAATCATCCGAGTGATCTGAAGATAAATCTCGGTAATATCCTTTTCGGAGCCAGTGTCTGAATCCGCTTGCTGCTTCGGCATGGCTGTAGCCATGACAGACCTCTCTTTCTAACAATTATTCAATAAGTTATGGAAAAGCCCTTAACTTCCGATTAAAGCAACTTCAGCCCACGAAAAATCTAAGATCATTTGGAAATTCTGAGTTCAGACAAATGATTGGCAACTTCCTGAAATACCTGCTGCAGTGCCGTGCCGTCTGGCGCGTAATGGTAATATGGGGAATCCGGGCCCGTCGCGACGCTTTTAAGCAAAGTCTGCATAGCGCTTCCACTATTGGCGAACTGAATAGTGTAGATCACAACACCTGATGCTTTGATATTCGTTGCGAGCTCCGTCAATCGATTATCCATATCCGATTGAGCGGCGCTACCGACGCCGAAAACACCTTTGTAACCATCCCCGGAACCACCATAATTTTCACCGTCGGTAAGCAGCACAATAGCCTGTTGTCGATCACCCGGCGGATTGGGGTCAGCTTCAGTAAACGGGGCACCAGGTGTCAGAACCCGCCAAGCCCAACCCAGTCCTTGCGGAATATTGGTTGTTCCGGTTGGGCTTTGGAGCTCATTGATCGCGTCCAATACTTCCTGTTTTACATTGCGGAGAGCGGTAATGCCGTGCGATAGGCAGGGGCGACACTCACTTCCACCAACAGCGCTTGAGCAAGTCCCACCCGAAAGGCCAAATAGTGTAAACAAAAACAGGATGATAAAGAGTCCTGCTCCCAAGCTAACGAGAAAAACCGGATCAGAGGTCATGGGATCTAAACTGCGGCAAGAAGTGTTTTATCGAGACCAAAATATTCGGCCTTTTCAGCAAAATTTGGACGAAGGCCGGATGATTTGAAATTACCAATTAGCTGTCCGGCATTGTCTTCACCCTCAAACACATAATTAAAAAGCTCTTGCGTAATCAGGACATCGCCTTCCATTCCAGTCACCTCAGTAATACTGGTGATGCGTCGCATGCCATCGCGCATCCGACTCACTTGAACGATGAGATCAATAGCTGCGGCGATCTGCGTGCGAACAGCCTTGCTTGGAAGATTAATTCCCGCCATTCCAACCATATTTTCGAGGCGTGTCAGCGCCTCTCGTGGCTGGTTTGCGTGAACCGTGCACATTGAGCCGTCATGCCCGGTATTCATAGCCTGCAGCATGTCGACCGCTTCATAACCGCGGACCTCACCGAGAATGATCCGATCGGGTCGCATGCGGAGTGAGTTCTTGACGAGATCACGCATTGTAATCTCGCCATCGCCCTCGAGATTGGCAGGCCGGGTTTCAAGACGCACGACATGGGGTTGTTGCAGTTGAAGCTCAGCGGCATTTTCAATTGTCACAATGCGTTCACCAGGATCAATCAATTGCGACATCGCATTGAGGAGGGTGGTCTTACCGGAGCCAGTTCCTCCTGATATCAAAATGTTGAGCCGCGACCGCGCGGCCACCTAAAGAACTGTCGCCATGTCATTTGAGATATTTTTTTGTGACGCCATGACATCGAGGGTGATGCCCTTCTTAGAGAACTTTCGGATGGAAATTGATGCACCATCGATAGCTAGGGGAGGAATGATGATGTTGACCCGGCTGCCATCCTCCAAACGTGCGTCGACCAACGGTGAGGTTTCATCCACCCGTCTTCCGATTTTGCTCACAATGCGCGTGGCAATATTCATCACGTGCTGATTGTCACGAAACTTTATGTCGGCCAGAACAAGCTTGCCTTTTCTCTCCACGTATACCTGGTCCGGCCCGTTCACCATTATGTCGGTAACGCTCTCGTCATCGAGCAAAGGCTCTAGAGGACCCAGGCCAAGCATGTCGTTTATCAGCATGGTCACGAGGTCACGCTGTTCCGCAAGATTGAGACGAATTCGTTCCTCAAACAAAATTTCACCGACGATCTCAGTCACCTGGCGTGCCAGATCACCACGAGACATCTGTGTCGCCGTAGCGACGTCTATTCGTTCAAGAAGAACCGGTTGTACGCGGCTTTTCGCATCTTCAATCGGGTTGTTCACGAGGGAGGTTTCAGAAAAAGAGTCGTCCACAATTGTCTCTATCGCGAGGAGATCAACCTCTTCAGGATCATTTTTCTCTAAACTTTCCGCCGTAATTATTTCATGCTCAATGTTATCGAAAGAGTGCTTGTGTTC
>CEUQ01029723.1_pt1 | contig 91274 bp, 87 predicted proteins | sample 361491 | NCBI WGS metagenome assembly CEUQ01 (sample SAMEA2622796, study PRJEB7988) | marine metagenome | biome: marine biome (ENVO:00000447); feature: marine epipelagic mixed layer (ENVO:xxxxxxxxx); material: "saline water (ENVO:00002010), including plankton (ENVO:xxxxxxxx)" | depth 120 m | reverse complement strand
CGTCTTTCTTAGACATTCCAAAATCAAGAAATTCACGATAATCAATTTTGGTGGTCACACCGGGAGTGTCTACGATATCGATAGTGACAATTTTACCATTCCGTTCGATTTCTATATTCTCTTTTCTTCGAGCCCTACGGGTCTCGTGGGGAATTTTACTTTCTGCCCCAACAATATCACCAGTCCAGTCTCGTACTATACGATTTGCGAGTGTTGTTTTTCCTGCGTTTGGTGGACCATATATCCCAATACGTTTTGGTTTGGACCCAGAAAAAAGTTTATCCGTCGCTCGCGAAATGCTATCTCTAAGTTGTTTTAGTAAACCCATCATTTACATTGCCTCACAGATGAAACCAAATTATACTATATTTGGCATCTTCTCATCTATAACATAAATGCTATGTCTAATCACTTAAACTTATGTCAGACATATGTCAGCCACATACGTTGTGCACAACGGTACCCCTTCATTTCCGGTGGAATCAATTTTTTTGAAGTTTTTGTTGAGAATGGGAATAAATATATTTTATTTCATCTTTTTTTCGTTTGATTTTAAATGTTATTTTCATGTTTTTTTCGGTGAAATTTTTATCTTTTATAGAGATGAATCGTAATAAATATTTTCTTTTTAAAAATATAGATATAAAAAATAATTTAATAAATAATTCCAGTGGAAACGAAAGGGGGTGGGGGACCATTTCTACTGGAATTTTCAAAAACCATCTGTTATAAACAAACAACAAACCAAACGATATCTGTTGATTTTATATAATTTATATATTTTGTATATACATTTTTATTTTTTAATAAATATTTTTAAAAGAAACCTTTATTTCTATTGGAAATATATGAAGATATTACTGGAAATTTATAAAAACGAGGCAAAATCATGGACGACACTCCCAAAAACAATACCCAATATATTTCTAATCAAAATTCAAACCCCTCTATTACTGGTGGTTTGTTTGAAAATTTACTCAGTGTTGAACCAATTTTTAATAACAAAGAATTGTTAAGGCATTCTTTTACACCCGATACTCTACCCCACCGCGATTCCCAAATTCAAACTTTAGCTAGCATCCTTGTAGCAGCACTCCGTGGAGATACTCCTTCAAATATCCTTATTTATGGGAAAACAGGAACTGGGAAAACAGCAAGTGTTAATTTTGTCACCCGTGAGTTGGAACAAACTTCTACTCATTATGATATCCCTTGTGACGTTAAATTCATCAACTGTGAAGTTGTTGATACAAAATACCGAATTTTGGCAGAACTAGCTAATACTTTTATTGATAAAAATATAGAATATATACTTAAACAAATCTCCAAACTCGAGGTGTCTTTAACTAATTCTCCAAACACATTCCCCACCAACGACCAACAACTACAATTGGAGGAAATCTCCAAACTTAAAGACGATCTTAAGTCCTTCACAAAAGTACCCATGACCGGATGGCCAACCGACACTGTATATTCCACCTTAGTCAAAGCGGTCGATTACCGAGAGCGCGTCGTTGTTATCATCCTCGATGAAATAGATAAACTTGTAGAAAAAAGTGGGGACGATATCCTTTATAATCTTTCCCGAATGAACTCCGATTTAGATCGATCTCGTGTGTCGATCAAAGGAATTTCCAACGATCTCACTTTTACAGACTACCTAGACCCCCGTGTTAAATCCTCATTAGGCGAGGAGGAGATAATCTTCCCTCCTTATGATGCACATCAATTAAATGATATACTCCAAAATCGTGCAACAATCGCATTTAAAGAAGGTGTTTTGGCCCCTGGTGTAATCCGTATGTGCTCCGGATTCGCCGCACGAGAACATGGAGATGCACGACGCGCACTGGATTTACTACGTACTGCTGGTGAGCTTGCAGAGCGCTCGGGTGGTAGTGAAGTAACCACCGATTATGTAGAAGCGGCACAGGAAAAAATAGAACTCGACCGGGTTATCGAAGTCATTCGAACTTTACCAGATCAATCTAAATTTGTACTTTTTACAATTCTAGTTTTAACCACAAAGGATGTTTCTCATATCACCACGGGGGAAGTATATAATTTATATCGCCAACTTTGTAAAAACCAAGAATTAGATGTCCTAACCCATCGGAGGGTCACCGATCTAATTTCAGAATTGGATATGTTAGGGATTGTAAATGCAATAGTTGTGAGCAAAGGTAGGTATGGGCGAACCAAACAAATCACTCTATCCGTTCCCCAAGCCCATGTTGAAAAAGAATTACTATCCAACCAACGCAACCAACGTCTATTCGCCGGTTTGGAGGATATCTCTATTATTTTCCAAAGTCAATTTTAAATTTAAATAAAATTCCCCACCACCCCGTTAAAAATTAATTTTATATACCCTATCCATGGTATTCGAATTTCAGCAGTCCCCTTTATCCACGAAGATTTAACAGGCCCACTAATCCCTTGAGCTTGGTCATACCTTTCATTACCATCTCCTTTTGTAATATAACCATCATGGGGTGCAGGGCAATTAAACATCGCCCCACAATTTTTCCCCACCACCCAATTTGGGTTCCCCCGTTCATACCAATCTTCCCCCTCTTCTACCCAAAATTCAGCCCTATGTATAACCGCGAGACCCGGGTCTCCATTCGCATTAAAAATAATAACATCTCCCTTGTCTCCAAATTTATAATATTCTCCCACCTCTTTTTTTGTTACAATATCTCCTGTTCGTTCACTCCCCATAACAAAAACTAAATCCCCCTGATGTAGGTTTGGCTCCATACTCTCACTCTCTATAGCCACCAATGGTGGCCAACCCCCACTAATCCCAAATAAAATCCCCCCTATTAAAAAAATGAAAAATAAATCTTTTAAAATCAATCTACCAACCCCTCCTTGTTTAAACAAATCTATTATGTTTCTAATCATATACTCAATTCAATTTTCTACTCTATTATACTTCTAACTACCTCTACATCAACCTTTCCGGGCCGCTACGTTTTTATCTTCCCCCCCGTTCTTTCCCTCCACGTGCCACCAAACGAACTCTCTAAAATTGCCCAAAAATTGGTAAAACATGGGTACAACGCCGAACCTGAGGTGGTGCAATTTATCAATACAACCCCCGACCCAACTTCTACAATTAAATTCTTAATTTCTCACATCCCCAAAGGGATTTTCACCCTCGAAATGTCTCATATATCTGATATTTATGGAAATTCTTCCCCCCCTTCCCCCTCTATCTCTATCTCAAATGATATGACTGGAAATAGCACCGGCTCTGGGACATATGACGATTTCGTCTCCATTTTTCAAGACAGACTATCTAAACTTTCGTCCATCCTCTCCAATAGAATAAATCCATACCCTCTCGATTCTATCAAAAAAAATTCTGGTGAAGTCCGTGTTGTAGGGATGGTTTCCGACATCCAAAAAACAAATTCCAATCATGTCATCCTCGAGCTCGAAGATATCACTGGAACATTTTCAATATTAGTACATAATACTAGTGAAATTTTCCATCTAACTGATGAGATACTTTTAGATGAAGTTATAGGTGTCAAGGGAAAGCTCTCCTCTGATTCTGAAATTTTATTTGCAGAGATGATTTATTTCCCCGATGTCCCTTCAAATTTCCGACCCCCTCATGCTAATAGACCCGTCCAGGCGGCATTGTTGAGTGATATACATGTTGGGTCTAAACATTTCACATCTGAAATCTGGTCCGATTTTACAAATTGGCTCAAAACGCCCGAAGCAGAACTCATCGAATATCTCTTAATAGCGGGAGATTTGGTTGAAGGTGTTGGGGTCTACCCCGGGCAAGACATAGACCTTGCGATTATTAATATATACGAACAATACGAGGCCTTTATTGAATGTTTAAAGGATATCCCTGGTGATATCTCTATTATTATGATTCCTGGAAATCACGACGCGGTTAGATTGGCAGAGCCACAACCAGCGTTCGATTCCGAAATTAGAAATTTACTTTCTTCTTCCAATACACACCTCACCTCCAATCCCTCCACTGTGGTGGTAGACGGTGTTCCTATCCTGATGTACCATGGGGTGTCTTTAGATGAAATAATCGCAGAAACACCTTCCGCCCAGGTTAGCTACGAAGCTCCTCAAAATGCTATGATCCAACTACTTAAAAAACGCCACTTAGCCCCTCAATTTGGATCAAGAACTAGAATTTCACCCGAGCAGAAAGATTATCTGGTCATTGATCAAATCCCTTCCATTTTCCATTCAGGCCATGTCCATAAATTTGGGTATGGGAAATACCACAATGTGTTGGCCATTAATTCCGGCTGCTGGCAATCCCAAACCGATTTCCAAAAACGAGCTAACATCACCCCCGATGTTGGGTATGCTCCCATTTTGGATTTGGATACTTTGAATTTAACCATTCGAAAATTTTCTTAATTTATCTTCATTATTCTTTCCCAATCTTTGGGAAACACCGAATGATTCAAGTCCCCTCAACTTCCCTGATGGTTATATAGTGCGCGTAGTTGTAAAATTTGGAGGAACTAGTGTAGCCACCGGGGACCGCATCGAACGAGCAGCAACTTCTATAGAAAAACTAGTCAAAGACGGACACGAAGCAGTCGTAGTTGTAAGTGCAATGGGCTCTACCACGGATGATTTATTTGATCAAATCACGTTTGAAGCAGACCCCCAAGACCAAGCAGAAATAGTCAGTATGGGGGAAAGAACCTCTGTGAGGATGTTAAAAGCTGCACTAACATCTAAAGGTCTCAATTCCATCTTTTTAGAGCCCCAACACCCCCAGTGGCCGATCATCCTCGATGAAAATGGAACCGTTTCTGTAACTGAAACTACATCCCGATCTGCCAAATTAGGAAACATACTCCACGACACGGTACCTGTAGTCACTGGATTCTTAGCTGAGGACACTTCTGGAAATGTAACAACTCTCGGGCGTGGAGGCAGCGACACGACCGCTGTCATGCTCGGCAATTATCTGCACGCAGATGAAGTTGTAATCGTCACCGACGTTTCTGGTGTGATGACAGGAGACCCAAACGCCGTTGAAGGCGCTATGAATGTTGGAAAAATAAGTGTAGACGAACTACGCAGTCTATCTTTCCGTGGAGCCGAAGTCATAGCACCTTCTGCACTTTCTTATAAAACTGAGGAATTTGGACTTAGGGTCCTCCATTACCAACACGACGGACTTCTAACTGGTGGGACTGACGTCACTGGGAAATTTCAAAATTTGATAGATATGCGCGAACGTGCCGTAACGGGAGTCACTGTTGCTGGAAGGGCTGTAAGAAACACACCCCACATCTTAAGAGATCTATCTGTTATTCTAGGAGATTCTAGTGTTAACATCCAAGCTGTGTCTAGTGGACTTGATAGTATCACTTTTTACGTTGATAATGTGGACGGGAAAGCCGTCGAATCCACTCTACACACCGCTGTGATCGATATACCAACTCTTTCTAGTGTAACCGCCGAATCTCCTATCGCAGTAATTAGAATTTCCGGCGGTGTTGTAACTGACCAAACCACTGTGTTGAGAGATCTTATGCTCACTCTATCAGAGCACAAGATACATCTAAATGATCTCATCACAAGTGCCACTTCTATAGGCGTTTTTGTTAATTGGAATCAACGTAAAGACGCATTACGTGTGGTCCAACAATTGTTTGATAAAGCTGATTAAATTATTTATTATCCAAACTAAATTCTACAAATTCCCCCTTTACCACTCCAAATGCACATATTGAATGCTCAAACCCCATCTCATACATTCGATCAATAACCTCCCTCCCCGATTGTGGTTTGAAATTAAATACCTCTGGGCTATTTTTTTCATAAGTTGAAACAAACATAGGATCTATCACTTTTTGTACTTCAATTCCATCCTTCCTGATGATCCCGATGAACGATTCTTTCCCCACAATCCCTGCAATCCTTGGGGTGTCGTATTCATCCTTCTCATATCCTGACACAACTAACCCTTCTGTCAATGCATCTTTTGAATTTCTTTTCAACACGAGCTGCTCCACTATTTGGTCTACGTGGTCTCCATTTCCAATCACAACACAGTCTCCCTCCACCCTAGCACAATTATATGCAACATATGGATTTTCTGTCTCTTGAGCCTCTGGTTTAAGTTCAATACTCAAGCATTCTTGCCTTTCCACCACACACCGATCTGGGAAAGAACGTGAACAAACACAATATCCTCCAAAATTTTCACCAACAACAATAAAACGCCCTACATACATATTTTACAATCAACTATATTGCTGCATGTATGTATCGATCCGCTTGCACACAATCAACAAAAAACTTTTAACATGAATCAGATCCAACCCATTTTTGAATAGTCCCATGGGGTAGTGGCCAATCCTGTCGCGTTCTGGGCGCGACGACCCCGGTTCGAATCCGGGTGGGACTACATCTTTATCTTTACCCTTGCATCGGCAGCTTAATAGATCGCCCCTTGAATTATAATCACATGTCCGTAGATTTAGTTATTAAAAACGGAACAATTCACACTTCTAGTAATAGTTATGCGGCAGATATAGCTATTAAAGATGGAATAATTGTCCACATTGGGACTTCTGCAACTACTCCCTCCGCAACCGAAACAATAGATGCCACTGGGAAAGAAATTCTACCAGGGTTGGTCAATCAACATGTCCATTTCAGAGAACCTGGGCAAACACATAAAGAGGATTTCGAAAAAGGGTCCCAAGCGGCAGCAGCAGGTGGCTACACCATGTATATGGACATGCCAAATTGCACACCTATAACAAACACACTCGAACGTTACCAAGATAAAGTTGCTCTTGCATCTGAAAAATCTTTAATTGACCATAATAGCTGGGCAGGGGCAACAGATCCCGATGAAGTTGTTAAGATTTACAATAATACTGGAAATATAGGCTTTAAGATATTCATGCATCGCCACCCCGAAGTAGAATATCCATATGTCCCAGAACTAGCTGTTTACGAAACCAACCGGCTATATAATATTTTTGACGCCATCGCAAAAATGGATAAGAATATCCCGATATCTATCCACCCATCCGATGTACCGTTGGCAGATGAGCTTTTTTACCGTCTCAAAGCCATGGGGGCTGACGATTATTCGGCATTGCGTGAAGGAAAGGACGGCATGAACATGACACTAGGGTGTTTTGAAGCCGCATTCCTCGCCCACATAACTGGATTAAAACATCTAAATATTCTCCATTTAGGTTTCAATGAAATAACACCAAAACCCCACCTAGATTTTGAAAACCGTGTCACACTAGTCGATCTTGTAAGAAAACTTAAAAGCTGGGGCTGGGACTTACACGGAGAAGCAGAAGCATCCACATTCCTCCAACGAGATTCCAACATTAATTGGAAACGAAGATGGTATACACCAGATCATGAAAAACTCTGGAAAGCCCTGGACGACGAAGTTTTTGATTTAATGTTAATCGAACATGCTCCACAGTTAGAAGAGGAAGCAAACAAACCGGATGTCTGGGATGCTGCTTCTGGACTTTTAGGGGCGCAGGACTTTTTACCGCTTATTCTAACAGAGGTCAACAACGGTAGATTGACGATAAACAAATTGGTAAAAATGACCTCTGAAAACCCTGCAAAATTTCTGGGAATATATCCTAAAAAAGGAGCAATACAAGTAGGCTCTGACGCAGATATAACTCTAGTAGATTTAAACAGAAAATCTGTTATAGACGAATCCAAAACCTTTGCCAAAGCTGGATGGTCTAGCTTTGATGGTTATGATGTAATCGGCGTCCCAACACAAACTATAGTTCGAGGAACTGTTGTTTACGACGAAGGTGAAATAACCGCCGATCCTGGATACGGAAAATATGTAGATAAAAACGAGTATTTCCATTGATTCATTTTATGACTCTTCAATAATTTTTAATCCTTCATATTTCAAATGTTCTTCAAACCATTCCACTATTTGCGGTCCAACTGACTCAATATATTTTCCATAAGCTGCGTAATGCGAAGTCCCTCTCTGAATTATGATTTTTTTAGGAGATGAGGCCTTTTCATACAGTCGAATAGTTTGACGTTCGGGTGTTGTGTCGTCATTTTCAACACAAATAAATAAAACCCCTCCTTCTATTTGTCCAACAACATCTTCTGGGCAATATTCTATTATGGCTTCTGCACAAGATAACGGCAATTCTTGTGGTATCTTTGTGTCCACATCACTTTTCACACTTGTCGTCATTCTTTCAGGCGTTGGGATCTGTAGCCCCTCCAATCCCCTAGATGGTATCATTTTACTTTTCCCAGTAAGGGCACGCTGTTTACGATCCTCTTCCAGTGCATCAAGCAAACCAAGCCATTCATATTCTCTGCGCATACCCCTTACCCATTCCGCCCCATCTGCAACAGCATTGTTGGCTACCATACATTGTACTCGTTTATCCCGTGCAGCAGCAACAACCGCATTCCCGCCACCCGTACCACCTGAGCCAAATAAACCAATCCGGTTATTGTCCACTTCATCCCTAGTTTCAATATAACTAACCGCATTTCGTATATCTGCTATCTGACGCTCTGGATATAGGACTGAATCCCCTTCACTATCTCCAAACCCTCTATAATCAAAAACCAATACCACAAAACCAGCATCTATCAATAAATCATGATATTGTTTGTATAATTTGCCACCTTTTAATCCCAAAAAACCTGGTCCCTGAACGATCCCTGGGGCGGGTCCATCCATTTTATCTGGTAATCTAAGTATACCTGCAATCTTTTCCCCCTCGCTATAGAACGTAACATTTTCTTCTATCATTCTTAATTATTATAACCACCGTCGATTGTTAAAACAATCGCTATTTCTCTGTGTATATACTAGCAACAATCTAGCTTTTGTCCATCCCCATTCAATAGACCGTGTATGCCTACTAGAAATATAGCAGTCGTTGTACACATTAAAAGTAATTTTGAAAGCTGGGAAAAATTAATGTTGTCTAGTCTTGATAATCAAGACGCGGTCAATTCTGGAAAACAAATCTACGCAAAAGTAAACGATAAAAAAGCGATTCTAATACGATATGATATGGATATGGAAGAAATGGCCGCACGTGCTGGAAATACAGATTTTGAAAAACTAATTGAAAACGACGTTGAGCGTCACGAATTCTACACCTTAGAAGAACTGAAACCCCCTTCCAATTAATCTCTTACTTACCTCGGGCAGTTAGGGAGTATATCTTGCCCTAGTAAGTCCAAACAATAGTCCCAATCATCAAATCTCATCCGTAGGTCGAACACAAGATGATTAAGCCCACTTTGAACAAATTTCTCTACACCCTCTACTATGTCTTCCGGCGTACCTGCTAATAATACTCCATCAAGATCTTCAACTTTAGTAAATTTCCCACCTTCTGGTTTGACCCATTTATCTCTTTTATTAGATGAATCTAGAAGTCCTTGAACATTTGCAGAATCAAGTGCTTTCTGTCGGTCCTCATCTGGACTTGTAATCGGAATCGCACCCACCGTTGGCCGTGGTCTTCCATGTTCTTTTGCTTCTCTTTCGAGCTTTTTAATGGCTTTTACAAAAGTTGGCATATTAATCCTACCTGGGAGCCACCCATCACAGAATTCGGCCGCCCAAGAAACAGCTAACGGCGTCGAACCCCCATACCATATGGGAATGTCACTAACTGGCCGAGGCCGAACCCATACATCCTCAAATGAAAATACATCTCCATCATGACTAAAGACATCTTCAGTCCATGCAGCTCTCAATATGTCTACATTTTCCCGCACAACCCCTGTTCTATTCTCATAACCCTCTGGAAAACCAATGGCGTCGAATTCATGTTTAAAGTTTCCTGCACCAAGGCCGCAAATTGCCCTACCATTTGACATCCAATCTAAACTCGCAAATTGATGTGCAAGATGTAGAGGGTGCCTTAGCGGTATCACTACACCAGTTCCAAGTTCAATCTTTTTTGTAACAGTTGCCAATCCAGCTAATACGGCAAATGTATCCACGTGTGTCTTGTCTGCACCTTCCATGCCATGTGGCTGAAATATCAAATGGTCTCTAATCCATACAGAGTCAAGCCCATACTTCTCCGCTTTTATCGTCCCCTCGACTAATTTTTCTACCGATGCATGTTCACCAAAATTAGGAAGTAATATCCCATATTTTTGTTTCTCCATATTATTACATCTCCCACAACTGTAATTAATTTGTTGAAGTTCCCCGTTTGGGGTATTATTCTTCTTCTGGAAGCGTTATTAACACCTTTAAAATGCGCGTGTTGTTGACCTCCTTTACTGCAATGTTAATATCCTCATATATGATGGATTCATTCTCCTCTACTATCCTTCCCGCCTGATCTAAAATAAATCCCGCAATTGTTTCAAACTCATTTCCTTCTGGAAGCTCAATCCCCAACACAGAATTTATTTCATCTATATTGACATCTCCTCTTACTGCGATAACATTCGAAGATATGTGCTCTATTGGGACCTGTTCTTCACTTTCAAGAATTTCCCCAACAATTTCTTCGAGTATGTCTTCCAATGTGATTAAACCCTCTGCGGTGCCAAACTCATCCACCACGATTACCATCCCCAACCTCTGATTCTGCATTTCTTCCAATAATTCATCAATCTTTTTAGACTCGGGTACATGCATTGTAGGTTCTAAAATGCTTTTCAATGATGTTTCAGCCCCCTTTGATTTACTTTCTCGCAGCAAATTTCCTATTGTAACTACCCCTAGTATTTTGTCCAAATTATCACTATAAACTGGAAGGCACATATGGCCAGATCCCACACAAATATTTATTGCATCTGATACACTCGATCCCACAGAAACGGCGTCGATATCTAATCTGGGAGTCATAATCTCTTTAGCTATTGTTGTATCAAGATCAAATATACCTTGTAACATTTCAAGCTCTTCTTCTTCTATCACACCTTCCACTTTCCCTACTTCTAATATATCTTGAATTTCATCTCGAGTAACATAGGGGCTCTGTATAACTGCATCTGAATCTTCTTTTGTGATTATTTGAGCCAATCTGATAAAAATAAACACAACGGGGGCAAACACCGATTCAAAAACATCTACCACACGAGCAATCTTAACTGACCACGATTCTGGATTTTTTATGGCGTATGATTTGGGAATTATTTCTCCAAAAACCAATACCAGTATTGTGATGGTAAATGTGGCCAATGCAATTGCAATTCCCTCTGTAAAATAAAGTGCCAAAACACTCGTAGTTACAGAAGCCATTGCAATATTTACTATATTATTTCCTACAAGTAGTGTTACCAACAAATTTTGCGGACGTTCTCGGAGCCCTATCACTACTTTTGCGTTTGGAACATCTTCCGTTGCCATCGCATCAATCCGATGTTTTGAAAGAGAAAACATGGCTATTTCTGCAGAAGAGAAAAACGCAGACAGTCCTAGTAAAACCAGTATCAAAATTATAAATACTATTATCGCCAGCGAATTTGCAGGGACTATCTCCCTCGCACTTTCCAATATTGACAGCCCATAAATCCAAGCGGACATTCGATTCCATCCCATTTACACTTTAAGATCTCTTAAAAGTTCCTTTGATCCCCTCTAATCTGTAAAATTAAATATATTCAAATCACATATCCTTGTAATCAACAACAATTAAGATGAATCATATACAAAATGCTGCAATATCAATAAACTCTGGACATTTGATAGTCTACCCCACCGAAACCACCTATGCACTAGGTGCAAACCCACTGAATCCCCTGGCAATCGAAAAATTATTTCTCGCTAAAAAAAGAGACCAGAAAAATCCCCTCTCGATAGCATTTCCCACTCTCACAGATGCATCTTCTTATGTACACCTCTCTGCCAAAACCAAATCTTTCGCACATCAATTTCTCCCCGGGCCTGTAACCATTTTATGTAAGCCAACCAACTCACAACTCAAACCCATAACTAAAAGTGGAAAGGTAGGCATCCGGATACCTGACCATCCCCTCGCATTAGATTTATTAGAAAAATCAAATCCCATAACCGCAACAAGTGCCAATATTAGTGGAAAACCCGGAGCATGCAGTATATCTGAGATAGACTCCGAATTATTATCTTCCATTTCCGCTATAATAGATGGAAAACAAACACCTGGTGGCAAAAGCACCGTGGTGGACATAGACGAGTCAACCATCATCCGAAAAGGGTCTCAATATGGGGAAATAAAAGCATGGCTAGGAAATTATCCATCAACTTCTTTCTGAATAAAACTTAACTTTTAATAACTATAAGTCCAATCAACTATATCCAATAGTGATACTTTATGACATCTACCCTCCCTCTTGAAAATGCAATTACAAGACCTATTTTTTGGGAGATAGGATCTGTTGGGAAGCTTTTATTTTATTATCTAGCCCTTGTTGGATCAATCATATTCATCCACGGCATCCGTTTGCGTTTGAATCGCTATACTTCCGGGAGCGAAGATCCTACCAACCGATTGGATAATCTTCCTCATAGAATATTTTATTCACTCAAATTTATTGCACGAAACACAGGCCAATTTGACAGAGATGTTTACGCAGGAATTATGCATACTCTAATTCTTTGGGGGTTTCTAACGCTGACAATAGGGACTACCATCCTTGCCATAGATATCGACCTATACCGCAAACTAACAAAAAAATCATTTTTCGTTGGCGATTTTTACCTAGTTTACTCCTTCGTCATGGATGCGCTGGGTTTTCTTTTGGTAATTGGGATTGTGATGGTTATCTATCGTCGTTATTTTGTGAGAACGGACAGATTACACGGGAAACACACCAGCCTCGAAGACGATTTGTTTATTTTTTCTTTACTTTATCTTTCAGTCGGTGGGTATCTCCTAGAAGGCATACGCATTTTGGGCCAGGAATTTCCACCTTTTGAGAAAGTTAGTTTTGTGGGCTGGTTTATTGCACTATCACTTTCAAAAATTGGGATATCACCCTTGGCATCTCAATCTATATACCCCATATTTTGGTGGGCCCACGTATTCATTGGCGGACTGTTCACAGTATTGATTCCCTATGCAAAACCATTCCACATGTTCTCTAGCTTAGCCAACGTAATAGCACGGGATGAACTATCTGGAATCCGCCTACCTAGGATTCCTGAAAATGCAGCACCTTCTGACATAGGACCTACTAACATCGAAGATTTTTCTTGGAAGCAATTACTCGATCACGACGCATGCACAAAATGCGGAAGATGCTCATCCGTTTGTCCAGCAACAGCATCTGGGAGAGACTTGGACCCTAGAGATGTAATTCTAGATCTAAAACGATATAAAGACGAACTAGATCTGGGGATAACTGAAAAACGTCCCATCATCGCCGACGGAGGGAGCGTTGTATCGATAAATTCTATGGAATCTTGTATGTCTTGCTTAGCTTGTGTAGACGCATGCCCTGTTGGAATCGAACATGTGACTCAATTTACAGAAATGAACCGAAGACTCGTTGAATCTGGCCAAATCAATGAAAACCTACAATCCATCATGACTGATATATTCACTCATGGAAATTCATTCGGCGCATCTGAGAGGAAACGACCAGAATGGGTCGAAGATCTCCCCTTCTCAATACCCGATGCACGCGATTCAAAAGTGCAATACCTATGGTATGTTGGAGATTTACCTAGTTATGATCCACGTAATCAAAAAATAGCCAAATCCCTCGCACATATATTCCACGAAACAGGGGTTTCTTATGGGATCTTATACGAATCTGAGAGAAATGATGGGAATGACATCAGAAGAATTGGCGAAGAAGGATTATATGAAATGTTGGCAGAAACCAACATCGAACTATTCAATCAATGCGACTTTGAAACCATAGTCTGCACAGACCCCCACTCTTACAATACAATAAAAAATGAATATCCACAATTTGGATTTAGTGCAAACGTCCGCCACTATACTGGAGTTTTGGAAGAGTTAGTTAATTCTGGTACACTAGTGATCCCCAACTCTCTAAATTATTCTGTCACCTATCACGACCCTTGCCATCTTGGTAGGTATAATCACGAATACGAAGCCCCACGTCAACTCATTGAAAAAACTGGTTGTACTCTATATGAGATGCCACGAAATAGGCGAAGCTCATTTTGTTGTGGTGGTGGTGGTGGAGGAATTTGGATGGATTTCCCCGATACAAAAAAACCATCAGAAGAACGTCTAAGAGAGGCATTAGAAGATACAAAAAAAGCCGTAGAGAAATTTGTTGTATCTTGCCCCCAGTGCATGACGATGTATGAAGATGGTAGGAAAACGGGTGGATTCGAAAATCAACTTGAAATAATAGACGTAGCAGAATTAGTAGCAGAAGCAATCATAACTAACAATCTCACCAAAGCGTAACCAACTTAAGCGCGACCACCGCGAGAATTGTTTCAAAAACTAGCGTTCCTAATGCAGACAAAACTATGAATTTTTTATCCCCCATCTTTGCTAGTCCTGCAGGAACTGTCAACATACCTCTTGTAAAAAACATAGTATTCGAGATTGGTATTACTATTGCACCCCATTGATAAAACCACCCATCAAACCTTTCCAAATGGGATTCTTTAACCCGAAACCATTTCTTCTTTAATAATCTCTCTCTCCCTATCCTCTTTGCAACTAGAAAAAGTGAATACTGTCCTATGGTCGCTCCAAAAACAGCAATGCAAATAACCAATGCATATTCTGCTGGAGAACTCGCCAAAAAAACAACCGCTATAGGGACTAGACTTTCTGAAGGTGCAAAATACAGTAACATGGCACCCTCTAGTATAAAAACCAAGAATAAAGCCAAATATCCATATTGTGATAAAAATTCTTGCACAAAAATAGTAGAAGTTGAAACTATTGCCAAAACTATCTTTATTTTAGCCATCCTCCTTCAAAGAGATTCCGGCAAAATCATCTCTTCTTTCAACATCGAATGGTGTTTAATCGTTGGAATCCCCATTAATCAATATGAAAAAGAGGAAGGTAATCACTCTTGCAATTGAAGATTCATTTTCCTCTATCCAACGAGTAGATGATATCAAAACAAAACTCGAATCCCGTAATTATACTGTAGAACTACAAAAAATCAAAAAACCTGATACAAGCACTTCTAAAAATTTCACCGACCACATAAAAAAACAAGAGAAATTTATTAAACACTTAAATCAAAAAGTGTTGGAATCTGAAGTCGACGGAGCAGTCTACTCTTTAACCCACTTTCCGACTAATTCTCCTTCGGAATTGATTTTATCAAGTATAACCCGACAAGATGTCATCCGAGACGTATTGCTCACTTCTGATGGAAGTTCTCTAACAAATTTACCCAACGAAACTATTGTTGGATTATCCAACCACAGAAACGCCAAACAACTCAACTCAATTCGCCCAGAACTCAAACAAGAATTTTTGCTTGAAGAACCACTCTCTCAATTTGAAAATTGGTTTTCAAACGACCAAAAAAACAAAGCACTTCTATTACCCTTTGAAGACTTCAACACTGAAAAATTTTCAAACCACACAAAAACATTTTTCGTCCCTCTAAAATATTTCGTCCCGGCACCCTGCCAAGGCACTTTGTCGATAGCATCTCTCGATGACACCAAATTAAGTACAACTCTATACAACTTATTAGATAACCCCCGTTCACGTGTCGAGGCAATAACCGAAAGAGTAATTTTATCTCATATAAACTCAGAATTGGTGCCTTCTGCTGGCATCCACGCAACGGTAAAGGGAGAAACTGTACACGCAATGGTTCAATTATTCAGTGATTCTCCTGATAAAAATATCAATACACACCGTGATCTGCCAATTAGGACTTATTTAGAGTCCGCAACCGAGTTCGCCATCGATTTGAACACAATGGTGAACGAACCTTGACCGATTCATCATTCACCCAATTAAAAAATAGGGCAACACAATGTGCCAAATATATTCTAGACTCTAGCTCTATCCTTTGTATTTCTCATATAGATGCTGATGGTTTAACTAGTGCAGCAATAGCAACTCAAGCCATCAAACGAGCGGGAATTCCAATTTCAACTGCATTCTCTAAGAGATTAGGCGAACCAGAATTACAACAATTGGAAAAAACTAACTATGACACAATTCTTTTCACAGATTTTGGAAGTGGACAATTAGAACAAATAATAGAATACGGGGAAAAAGGAAACTTTACACCTGTTATTTGCGATCACCACCAACTCTCAGTCACACCTTCTGATTCTCCACCACTGCCAAACGATTTTGACTTTCATTTGAATCCACTTTTATTTGGAATTGATGGGGCATCTGAACTATCTGGTGCTGGGACCTGTTATTTACTTGCAAGAGCTTTAGAATCAGCAGGGATCGATAATAGGGACTTAGCAGCACTTGCTATCATCGGCGCAATCGGGGATATGCAAGCAAGGGTAGAAGGATTGATTGGTCCAAATAAACAGATAGCACAAGAGGGTTCAGACAAAGGCGTATTGAATATAAAACTTGGTTTGGCTTTTTATGGAAAACAAACTAGACCTCTACCAAAATTACTAGAATATTCTTCTGAATTTGGAATTCCTGGTATCTCTAATGACTCTTCCGGAGCTATCCGTTTCTTAAAAAATTTAAACATCGATCTACGTGTAAATGGCAAGTGGAAAGCTTGGGCTGAACTTTCCCATTCTGAACAAAAGACAATACTTAATGGTTTAGTTAGACATTCAATTTCCCGTGGAATCTCTCCTGATAAAATAAATTCTTTCGTTTCTCCTATTTATGAATTAGAAAATGAAATTATAGGAACTGAACTCCGAGAGGCAAATGAATTTTCTACAATTTTAAATGCAACAGCAAGGTACGGGAGACCCGACGTCGGTTTGTCCATATGCCTCGGAGACCGCGATAAATCATTATCAAGAGCAAAAAATTTGCTAGCTATACATAGAAGAAATCTAGCTGAAGGAATTAGCTTGGTTAATAGACTTGGTGTCCAAATGGAAGAAAACTTTCAATGGTTCCACGCAGAAGACAAAATCCGAGACACAATAGTGGGTATTGTTGCGGGAATGGTTTTGGGAATGGATGGAACTGACCCAACAAAACCCATTTTTGCCTTTTCGAAAACCGAAGAAGGAGATTTAAAAGTGTCATCTAGAGGAAATTTATCCTTAGTAAAACAAGGATTGAATTTATCTGAAATAATGAGATTATCTGCACAATACGTTGGAGGAGAAGGTGGCGGACATGACATAGCAGCTGGAGCAACTATTCCTTTAAAAACAGAAAAATTATTCCTTGAACAAATCAAAACCATACTCGAAGCTCAACTCTCAACCCAAGGTTAAAAAACATGTCCGAATTCGATCCATCATCATTTGAAAATAAATATGTCAATTACCTCTTAGAACTAGAAACCGCTTATAAAAACGCATTTTCTACTATGTTAGAAAAATTTGACTCCAAAGTTATCCACGCAATAGATCAAGGAGTTCTAGTCGAAAGTGAACCTATCTATGAAAATGGAGAGTTTCAAATAATCTTACCCGAGAATCCTGGAGCATTAATGGGGTCTGTTTTAATTGACAACGAAACTTTGAATCAAATCCTAGAAGAATACAAAATTGAATTAACAAAGGAATTAAAATTTATCTTTGGAATGGATTCACAATGAGGGACTTTAATTTTTATAAATGGGGTGTTCTACTATGGTAGCAAAAAACCAGAATATACTTCTTATCGTGATGGATACTGTGCGAAGAGACCGTCTCTCAATTTATGGATATGATAAAGAGGTGTGCCCGTCTCTGGAGAAATTATCTAAAGAAGCTCTGGTTCTGGAACACGCAATCTCCCCTGCTCCTTGGACACTCCCTGTACACGCTTCTTTATTCACAGGCCTATATCCTAGTGAACACGGAGCAAGTCAAGAACGACCATATCTCCCAAAAGATTCTATCACTCTAGCTACCTCCCTATCTAAAAGTGGATATTCGACCGCTTGTTATTCTTCAAACGCATGGATAACACCTTATACTGGTTTGACATCTGGATTTGAAGATATAGATAGTTTCTTTGAAATCATCCCACAACCTTTGCTGTCCCCCTTAGTATCCTCATTTTATGCTTGGTTTTGGAGACAAATAACTTCAAAACCCTACCTCAACTCTTTCGCAACCAAATTAGTTGAAATGGGAAATGAAATCCATGAATATCTTTCAATTAAAAGTAAATTATCCGATTCAAAAACCCCAGCTGTCATCGATAAAACTATTAATTTCATAGATTCACATGACAAATATTTTGTATTTATTAATTTAATGGATGCCCATCTTCCTTATAACCCTCCTAAACACTGTAGAGACAAATTTGCTCCAACAGCCGATCCAAATTCTGTGTGCCAAAACTCTAAAGAATATAATTCTGGATCTCGAGACATTTCTAAAAATGAATGGGACCACATCCGTCAATTATATGACGCTGAGATTTATCATCTAGATTCTCAACTGGGTAGGTTGTTTGACTGGATGAAGGCAAACGAAAAATGGGATGATACATTGATAATAGTTTGTGCAGACCATGGGGAATTGCATGGAGAACATAATCTATATGGGCACGAGTTTTGCATTTACGACCAACTTGTCCACGTCCCGCTATTAATTAAACATGATAATCTCTATAAAAACATCCAAAACTACCAAATAGAATTAATTGATTTATACCATACCATTATAGACGCTTCTGGAGGGTTTGTCGCGAAGAACGGAACACCACTTAACGAAACAAGATCTCTTTTATCTCCAACGTATCGAAGTTTTGAAGGATCAGAATTCGCCTTCATCGAATATTCAAAACCAATTGTTGAGTTACAACAACTAGAATCAAAAGCAAAAAAATCTCACATAACACTCGATGAAAATTCTCGTTTCTACTCTAGAATGAGGGGCATACGAACTAAAGAAACAAAATATATAAAAAACGAAACAATCATAGATGAATTTTATCAACTTGATGAAGATCCCGGCGAATTAACTAACCAAATTCATTCTAAATATCCCACTATTGACGCCCTCCAAAACTCTTTATCTTCATTTGAGATAACTACCGGTGCAAATTGGGATTCTATTGCCGACCCAACCAGTGACACCACTTCTGATATGGATGAACAAGTACGAGATAGGTTGCGAGATCTCGGATATTTAGATTAATTCCTTATCTAATTTCCCCTTCTATTTCCACGGGAGCCGAAGCAAAATAACTTAGATCACTTTGTTTATTCTTATCATTTTCAAAAATACTCTTCAACGATTTTTCAATAATATTCAACCGTTGCTTCGTATATTCTCTGCATTCAAATTCCTCTGCCATAAACATCGCCGCTTTAAGATATTTCGAAATAGATTTTTGATGAACTGTTAAATGAACCTCGCCTCCACACTGTCTACAACTTCTTGATAGTGGCATTCTTCTATACTTTATACTACATGCTGGACAACGAGTTTCTTGTCGCGAAAACGCACGAAGGTTTCCCAAAAGATCTGGAAGAAAATGATACTCGATAATCCGTTCTGCAACATCTGTCTCATCAACCGCTCTAATTTTTCTTGCTAGATTTAATTGGGCATCTAATTTATCCAACATAGGACCTAGGGTTTTGTAAGCTGATAACCTCGGACCTGATGCTATGTTGGAAGTGTCGTGCGTGTGTAAAAGATCTGCGTATAATTTTCCTTTTTCAATTTCATCCCTGGCGAGTTTCACACTCACAGTGTTCGGGTGTTCCAAATCCATCGTCGCTTCGTAGAACTCAAGTGGGTATTTGTCAACACTATCGAGATTTTGAGCTTCATCATCAATTTCAGTTGGATTGAGCACCGCAGACATAACTAGAGGTGCGTCCATTTTTCCCCCTCTTTTATCAGGTAAATAACTTCTACTGAAGTTCAATAAACCATCTAGAAGAAGCATCACACAATCCTCATCACCGTCACAATTTCTCCTTTTTGCCGCATGGAAATATGGATGGGCATATCCCACTGATGCATTTGTGAATCCCAATATCCTTCCAACAACTGCAGCACTAGTATGCGGCGCTAGTCCCAACACCAGTCTCCCGATTAAATCATCAGCCTCTCGAATCTTATAAAATGGATCCAATCCATAATATTTTACCAATAAATCATCAATGAAATTCGCAGTACGTTTCAAATGCTCCGCTGCACCTTGGGATAATATAAGATCCTGAACACGTATTGGAACCAGCTGCTTCTCATCTTTTAATGGTTCTCCTTTTATATCCAATTCATATCCCAATTCTTGTAATTTTGAAATTGAAATGCCCAATTCCGAAGCACGAAAACTAGAAACTGGGAGGTCTGTCATGTCATACCGTATAGTCCCATCTTTAAATGTGGAAACATTGTGTTTTGCTCTAAGAATTCCTTTCTCTATTGGCTCTGGTGTTTTATTCTTAGAAGTAAGTGCCTTTACACCTTTCAGAATCTCAAATGCACTTTCCCTTTCATTTACCATTTCTAATGCATCCTTGTAGATCTCTTCCAACCCAATCCTATCAAAAAATTCAGGTCGCGATTTCGACCCACACTTGGGGCATGGCACGTCCACACCACCTTGATTTTGAAGATATCTCGATTTACATTTTCCACAAAGATATACCGGATAAGCTTTCTCACCACACTGCTGACACGAAAACCGATGAGTTTCTACATTACAACTAGTGCACATCCTCTTTCCAATTTCAGTTTTTATCAACCCTTTCTTAGCATACACCCGCTCGAATGATTTTGATGCGTGGGATACATTTCTCCTGTCTCCCCCCGATTCTCCCAATGGGAAAAGAGAGTGAACTGAGGGACTCATTTCACGTGACTCCGATTTTTCGGGCCTTCCCATTCTCCCACCCATTCGCGTTGGTGCTCGCTCTCTAATACTGAATGGAGATACTTCATTAACAACTTTCATAGCATTTGGCCAAGATGAAGCCCCCGAAGTCATCGATTCCCACAATTTAGTTAGGTCTTCAGAAAGCCCCAACGATATAATAAATGGGAGCGGATCTTTGATCTCAATCTCCTCCAAAACTTTATGTTCTATTAACAAAGACTCGAGAATTTTTTTAACACTTGAACTAAATTCCACAAATAAAACACCATCTGATATATACCCTTTTGAAACCCTATCACTAATTTCTTCAAATTGCATCGGAGTGATGTCGTGCCATAAATATGTATATTTTGGGTGCAGCGGGATTTTTAATTCTTTTGACCACTTGATCACTTGAGTGGCATCTGGATCTTCAAATTTAATATCTCCAGTGTCCAACAAAGATTGCATATCAATCCCTTCTTTTTCACCATCCAAAACCCACCACTCTACCACATACGACGAAGGTAGCAAATTACGATTATTCTCTACAAACTCTCCAAAACCAATTAAACACTCTCCCAAATCAATGATACTGTCTATTTCTCTTTTGATATCTACAACCTCTTCGACGGTTTTCACACGGAGAACTTCCCCTGTGTTTAGTCTCACAGTTGGGCCTTCTATAGTATCCACTGGGACAACCCCTGCAGCTTTACCTGGATATTCTGTTTTCAACTGAGTCCCCGGAGCAAGAAAGTCGTCAAGTATGTGCATAGTGACTGGATGTATTCCTATAGTTGACAAACCTGTATTTCTAGCCCGTCCATATCTAAGTCTAAACCCACCCGGCCGAGAAGGATGTGAAAAAACAGGCCTTCCTGCAATTAGATCCCGTAAATATTTATCCTCCGGTTTAGCACGTTTGGGACCCTCTATTTCCTCTATTATTTCTTCTATTTCTTCCGTTGCATTCACTTCTGAAAATTTCCCTTCGATAAGATCATTTAACCACGGCCATTCAATCCCATTTAATTGCGAAGTGTATCTCTCGATTTTTGGAGCCTTCAGAGCAATCCCTTCTGCAAGAACAAGACACATACCACCTCTCGATTTGTTAGTTTTCACCCGCCCCAAATCTCTATAACCTGATACTTCCATTTTCCCAGTTGGCTCCCCGTCCAACATTATCGGACAATTACGAGCAATAAATTTCGTTTCTTCAGCTGATGGGAGATATTGCAAACTTGTTTCTCTAGCATATAATTCAACTTCCTCTGCATAGCGCTCAATTTCTTCTTCTAACGGTTTGTAACTTGAAATACCTAGTATCGTCCGGACATAATCTGCAACTAACACTGACAACGCCTGTGCAGTCCCACCTGCAGACCGTATCGGACCTGCATAAAAAACACGAACAAATTCAGTTCCATCAGAATTGCCACAAAGCTCAACTCTATCTATCCCCTCCAACGGCGCTGCAACTACACCTTCTGTCAATAACGCTACAGCAGTTCTAATAGCCCCTTCGATTATCCCTTCATGTGTGTCATAATCCCCAACCTTTCCCTCTGCAAAATCTTTGGCTAACTCTAGTGCTATTTCTTCTCTCCCCATATTTTCTTCGAGTTCTCTAATCCGCTCTGAGAGGCCATTTATCCCAAGTAAATTTTCTATTCTCCCCGCCATATCTTTCGCAATTGGTATTTCAACCTCAGAACTAGGGTCCTGGCCTAACTTTCTCGCTGTTTTGGCAACAAGTAAACATTCCTCCACTTGACTCTCTATTTGTTTAAAATACGAGTCATATTCTGGACGCATCAACTATCTATAAGGTATGGGTATGAGATACAATCTTCGGAGATATTTTCGTAGTAAGGCATATGTGCATTGCCACCAATTGTCTCCTATGTTCAAATCCGAACCTTGTGATGGATGTTCTCGATCAATATCTGATGCCCTCGCTCGCACTGTTAGATTAATAGTCGACCAAAGAGATGTAGATTCTCAACAACTGTGCCCTGATTGTTTCGCGTCTTGGATTCGCCGTTATGAATCTGAAATGCAGCTTTCCCATCAAATCGTTAGTACAGATGACATAATTGTTGATTAAAATTCTATTTTTATTCTATCTATTCTATTCCTATTTTTCTAACAAAATCTAGTGATATCAACTCATTGACCAATTCACCTGGCAATTGCTCATCAGTGATTATGTATAATTTTGGTTCATCTGTAAATTCTGGATCTTCACTTATTGTTTGACGTATTGATATATTTTGTTTGGCTATCAATGATGTAACAGTCGAAACAATGCCAGGATTGGCGGCGTCATTGACCTCCACTGTCAACACAAATAGTTTTAACACAGGAGCCAAATCCCGAAGGCTAGGTATGGACGAAATATTTTGAAAAATTGGTTTCAATTCCACATCTTGAAGTATGGTATTTGTAGTTGAATCCACCACTCTCCTATCAATTCCCAATTCCCCTGCAATTTGTGTGTGTGGAATTTCAATCGACCCCGATACCACCCGCCCCGTATCGTTGACAGAAAACCCCCTAGTTAACAAAAGTCGAATAACTTCTTGCTGACTAGGGCTCCCTTTAAATTTCCGCATAATCACATCAAACATTTTACCGTACCTATACCCCCCTGAGCCTTAGCAGTATGGGCTAAAGTCCCCCTTTCGTACTTGGTGTCCCTTCCCTCCTCCCCTCTATTCGACTCGCATCATCAATGGCCCTACCAACTGCTTTGAATAAAGCTTCAATTTCGTGATGCGCATTTGTGCCCTTTACGGCACAGTGTAATGTGATTCCTGAATTCATAGCAAAACTTCTAAAAAAATGGGGCGCCATGCCACTTGTGAAATTCCCAATTTGCTCTTCACTAAACATACCCTCAAATGAGAAATATGGTCTCCCACTAATATCAAGAATAGCCGAAGCTATTGACTCATCCATGGGGATATTCCTTTCAGCAAAACGATTTATACCGGCTTTATCCCCCCACGCATCACAAAATGCTTTGCCTAATACTATCCCAACATCTTCTATAGTGTGGTGGCCATCTACTTCTATGTCCCCTACTGCTTGTACCTTCAAATCAAACAAACCATGTGTGGCAAACGATTCTAGTACGTGATCAAAAAAACCTATCCCTGTGTTTATATTTGACTTACCACTGCCATCTATATTCAATTCAAGCTCGATGGCAGTCTCATTAGTCTCTCTTCTTATCTCTGCTTTTCTAGCTCTGGACCCTCCTTCTTCATCATAAGAACCAACTCTACCTTTACACCACCTTCTATGGGTCCCAATACCCCTCTCTGAAAAACTTTCATTACAATATTCACACGTTGGCATGTCGCTACACTTAGTTACTATCTTACATAAACATTTCTTTTTATGGGGACACTATATGCGGATTATATATTTTAAAAAATGTATTATGGGGACACTATATGCGGATTATAGACCCCCGATCCACTCTGTTATCTCTTCAAACGATATTGATCCTTCATATAATGCACTCCCAACCACTGCTGCAGATGCCCCCGACCGATAAAATATTTCCAAATCCTTCAAAGAAGCCACTCCCCCACTAGCAACAATCGGTATCTCCACAGATCTGGCCATTTCTTCAATCACTTCCCCTCGCACTCCCTCTAACTTTCCTTCAACATCCACATCTGTAAATAAAATGCCAGCTGCACCAACTTCCTCATACATTTTAGCCGCTTTTACTGGGTCCAAGTTGGTCCTTTTCTCCCAACCCTCCACCACGATTTCTCTACCCTTCGAGTCTAGACTAACCATGATACATTTCGGATGTTTATCACTCAATACTTCCACCAATGTTGGATTTTCTATCGCGGCGGTTCCCAAAATAACTCTCTCTGCTCCCATTTCCAATAATTCCGTTACTCTTTCTTCCGTTCTAATTCCACCCCCTACTTGTACAGATATGTCAACCTTTTCCAGAATTCTCTCTATCGTTGATTTATTTTTAATTTCCCCTTCAAATGCACCATCAATATCTACTATATGTACCGTTTTTGCACCCATTTCTTCCCATTGCAAGGCACACTCTATAGGATCTCCATAATATTTTTCCGTCCCTCTTAGTCCTCCCACGAGTTGCACAGTCTTCCCATTTTGAATATCTATCGCCGGGATCACTTCAAACAGTGGGTTCATGCGTTTCGGTTCGTCTTACTCTACGTAAAGTCACCGTTTTATATCTCACCAAAATCAGAACAGCAAGATCTAACAATACCCGCGTAAAATAACTACTCGATGCCAATAGTCGAATATCTAAATTATGATGCAATAATGGACAATGAATGGGACTTGGACGACGACGATCTATTCGAAAAAGCCGCCAATGCTGGACTCTCCGTTGAAGACCATGGTTCTCTCGACGTTAACGAAGGAGAATATATACTTGAAGCTGCAGAAGTTGAAGGATTTGATTGGCCATTTTCTTGCCGAGCAGGCGCTTGTGCCAATTGCGCTGCTATATTAAAATCTGGTGAGATTAATATGGACATGCAACAAATTCTTTCGGACGACGAAGTAGAAGAACTCAACGTTCGTCTCACATGCATTGGGTCTCCCGAATCCGAAGAAATAAAGATAGTTTTCAACGCTAAACATTTGGATTATCTCCAAAACCGAGTAATTTAATTTTACTCCCGAACTTCAAAAGCCATTTTCTTGCTATTATTTAAGGGAAATATCTTTCTACACACTGCGCGTCCAATTATTTGTGTCTAACTCTTTCGAAATATCATTTGGAGCTGATGGTCTAGTCCCTGTTATCGCCCAAAACATAGAAACAAACGAAGTTCTCATGCTCGCTTATGCCGATTCAGCCGCACTATCTTTAACCCGTGAAACTGGATTGGCACATTATTTTTCACGCAGTCGGAATAAAATTTGGAAAAAAGGTGAAACTAGTGGGAATATTCAACATGTCGATGAAATACGTGTGGATTGTGATGGAGATGCAGTTTTGTATATCGTTTCACAAACCAACAATGCATGCCATACTGGTGAAATGTCTTGTTTCCATAACCAAATCGAAGATGTCACTTCTGACAATTCTTCCACTTCAAAATTCTCTATAAAACCTATTTAATGTCTATGTTGAGCCTTTCTAACATTAAACAACAATTTACCCTTCCCCTCCTCCCGATAAATCTGACCATACTCGCTTCTGGACTACATTTCTATTGGGGCGCCCCCCGAGTTTTATTATATTATCAATCTGGTGTTTTCTCAGATTGGAGGCCCTATGCTCTTGCTCTCTCTGCAGTTACAATTTGGGCAGTTCTATTCATCTTCCGTACTAATGCTTTTTCGAATCGGATTTCTTTTTTCTGCCTCAGCATGATGTCTATTCATATTGTAGGATACTGTATGTGGCATCTTCTTGGACATCCTATATTTGACCCTATTACTGGAAGTTTATTATTTCATTCTCATCCAAATACCACATTTCTAACCATTATCGAACATCTCAGACACGATCAATTCGCTCTCACGGCTATTATCTTTGAATTAAGCTCTGTGATATTATTCCTATATCTAATTTTCAAATCAACTCTTTCAAAATAATAATTTATTGAAACTTATGTTCACGCGTTTTTAAATATCCACGAAAAAAAGTAGTTATATGATCATTAGTGGTTCTGCATCTATCTCTCTTGCATCCTCTTTGTCTTCTCATTCCAAAATACCTCTTGGAAAAACCACCCATCAAAATTTCCCCGATGGAGAATTCATGGTACAGACAAATTTCAAAGGTGACCATGGAATTATAATTGCAGCAACACGTTCTGCTTCAGACCATTTGGAACTTCTACAACTTCAAGATGCAATTCGAGAAGCTGGAGCAACAAAAATAACCACAATTTTGCCGTACATGGGGTATGCCCGACAAGACACGGTTTTCGAACCAGGGCAGCCATTATCAGCACGTGCAATGGCACGATCGATAGGAACTGGAACCGACCGAGTCATCATAGTAAATCCTCACAAAAACACAGTGTGTGATTATTTTGGTGTACCTGCAATCGCCCTTGATGCTTCCCCAGTTTTGGCACAAACTCTACCAACCAATTTAGAAAATCCTCTTTTCCTCGCTCCCGATGCCGGGGCAATTTCACTAGCAAAATCTGTTCGAGATGCTTATGGAACGGGCGATACTGATTATTTCGAAAAAGATCGTATATCTAGTACTGAGGTCCAGATATCTCCTAGCACCGTGGATGTGGCTGGAAGAGATGTAATCTGCGTAGATGATATCATCTCCACCGGAACAACCACTAGTAAATCTGCCCGAATTTTACACGACCGTGGAGCAAAAACCATATTTGTCACCTGCATTCATGCACTCTTGGTCGAAGATGCACGAAAAATGTTATCTGATTCTGGGGTCGGTGCTATCTATACCACTGATACTATTGTAACCCCCGAAACCAAAGTTTCAATCGCCCCTTTGCTTGCTAAACTATTGTAGCTAATTTTATCTCTATGGGGATTCCTTCAACGATCCACTCTTTCATTCCTTCTTCTTTCTTATTTGTTATTTCAGTCGCTCTGACTTCTTGTTTTATTAATTCTTCATGCAACATTATTAATCTTAAAACCCTTTCATCTAAAACTGAAACCACAACTGAAATTTCTTGATCGACCACCAATCCTTGTTCTTTCCTCATCTCTTGTATCCGCCTAATTACCTCCCTGGTGTATCCTTCTGACTCTATCTCTTCAGTCAGAGTTGTATCTATGTAAATGACTCCAAACTCACACGTGGATTTGGAAACATTTTCAGGAAATATCTCTTCAAACTCAACCATTTCCTTGGCAATTGAAATTTCTTTGTTCAAATTCTTGCTCAACAATTTAGATAATTCTTCTATGTCTGGAGATTCTAACTCAATTTCATTTAGAACATCGATTATTTCTGCCGTTGATTTCCCATAAGTTGGACCAATAATATCCATACGTCCCCTTACCGAATATTTTACATCAAAATCCTGCTCCCCTGGTCTTATCAACTTAATTTCTTGCGCATTGACCCTCTCTGACAATAATACTTTATATTTTTCCACAATTTTGCCAATTTTATCATTTTTTGCTCCTATCTCAACTCCACAAACTGGCCAACGTAGCTTTCTACCTGAAATTTGGCGTGCATGGGCTATCGATTCTTCTAGGACTCTTACCATTTCAATTTCATCTTCTAATTTTTTATCTTGAAGTTGCAAATCGACAACTGGAAAATCACACATATGCACTGTTAGATTTTCACTTTTTTTCGTTAGATTTTGATAGATATCCTCTGCTATGAACGGCGCAAACGGCGCAAGTAATATTATGGCTTCTAACAACACGTGGTGAAGTGTTACATATGCAGCAGTCTTGCTATCTGTATCTGTATCTGTCCACATCCTTTCCCGAACGATTTTAATATAATATCTGGATATATCTTCTACGATAAGGTTCAGTATTGCATCTACAGATTGATCTTGTCTGTATGATTCCCACCCCACCTTTGCGATTTGTTTCACCGTCTGCAAACGAGAAAGAATCCATTTGTCTATAGTTTCCAAAGCTACTTCTTCCAAAGTGAAATCCAGCGGATCAAATCTATCAATTTCCATATATGGAATTGGAAACCGAAATACATTCCATAAAATGTTCAACCTACGATTCATCTCTTCTATTTCTTCCCACGAAAATCGCATATCTTCTCCCTGTGGATTCACTGATAATAAAAACAGACGCATTGGGTCTGCTCCATACTTTTCTATAGCTTCTCTTGGGGAAACGATATTGCCTAGTGATTTGGACATTTTTCTCCCATCCTCCGCCAAAGCCCAACCATGCATGAGTACATTTTCATAAGGCGATTTTCCCATCGAAGCACTAGACATACCTAGCTGAGACCAGAACCACCCTCTAGTTTGATCATGTGCTTCCATAATTAGATTCGCTGGCCAAACAGTTTCAAATTCTTCTTTTTTTGATGGATACCCCACCGTTGCCCATGTTGCAACCGATGAATCAATCCACACGTCGAATACATCTGGAATTCTTGTATATTTTTTACCATTTTTAGTAATAGTAAGCTTGTCTACAGTTGGTTTGTGCAAATCTACACTGTTTGGATCAATTTTTTGATCCACTAACTTAGCTAGCTCTCCCCTTGTACCCACCACAATCATATCTTTAGATTCTTCTTCCAAACTAGCCCCTTCTGGAGTCCAAATCGGAATGGGTATCCCCCAATATCTTTGACGTGATACATTCCAGTCAGGTGCCTCTTTGACGAACTCATAAAATCGATTGTCCCTGGCCCATTCTGGATACCAACTTGACTTGGTTATATTTTCAATAAGTTCTTCTTTTATTTCTGTTATTTTGATGAACCATTGATCCGTAACAATCTGAATTATGTTAGTATTACAACGCCAACACTTACCATAATCATGAGTGTATTTCTCTTCTGCAAGTAACAATCCTGAATTCTTCAAGTCCTCAATAATTTCTTCGTTTGTATCTTTAACAAATTTTCCCTCATATTTTCCTGCATCTATCGTATATATCCCATCCGTACCAACTGGACAAAACAATTCCAAACCTCTCTCTTTCCCCGCACGAAAATCATCCTCCCCGTGACCTGGGGCAGAGTGAACCAAACCCGTTCTGTCTACCTCCACAAAATCCGCCGAGTAAACCCTCAGTGATCTATCTCCCTTTACATGATTGGGAACTTCCTGGCGCAGCGGGTGTTTATACTTCCATTCTATCATATCTTCCCCCTTCAATTCTTGCTCTATCTCCCAACTATCATATTTGCCCTTCCCAACTACGGCATCCACGAGCGATTTTTCTATCCAAAGTTTTTCTTCCACACCCTCTTTCACAGCCACAACCTTTTGATATGTAAACTCTTCATTTACAGCTACAAACGTGTTTGCTGGAAGGGTCCATGGGGTGGTGGTCCAAATAACTAGAAACTCTTCTTTGTCTTCTAATTCAAATTTAACATAAATAGAAGGATCTTCCACTTGGTGATACTCAATTTCATTTTTTGCAATAGAAGTTTCACATCTTGGACATTGACTTATAGATCTTTTTCCTCGCTCAACCAGTCCTCTTTTATGCGCTTGAGAAAATCCCCACCATGCAGCTTCCATGTACTCTGAGGTAACTGTTTTATATGCATTTTCCCAATCCATCCACACACCAAATGAAATAAAATCATTTTGCAATCCCTCCCGTTGGAAATCTGCAAATTCTTTACATTCCTCAATAAATTTTTCAATACCAAATGCTTCTATATCTTTTTTATTTTTAAATCCTAGTTTTTCCTCTACTTTCGTCTCAATGGGGAGTCCGTGCATGTCAAAACCCGGACGATCATATACTTGATATCCCTTCATGCGATTGTATCGAAGATATCCATCTTTCAATGTTTTATTCCAAGCTGTGCCCATATGGGCAGCCCCCGATGTGTATGGGGGCCCATCTACAAAGAAAAATGGTTTCCCTTTCGCACGATGTTCTTTCGTTTTGACGTACGCATCACTTTGCTTCCAATACTCTTTCACACGTTCCTCTAATACTTGGGCTTCATATCTCCCACCAACTTGTACATCTTTTTCCATAGTTAGTTCCTCTCCCCCTGTAACTAAAGATTAATTGTTTGTGTTATCTTCTCCCCCCTGATCTAATTTAGATTCGTGATTTTACATATCCCAACCCAATTAGCGAGTATTTTTTCATGTGATAGGACTAACCAATCTTATGGAATCTTGTATTTTCTGTGCTATCGTTGAAGGCGACATCCCCAGTTATTCTCTCTATGAAGATGAGACAACCCTGGCATTTCTTGATATCAATCCAATATCTACTGGCCACACTCTTGTAATTCCTAAATATCACTCTTCAAAAATCAATCAACTTCCCATTATGTTTGCAAATTCCTTGATGAACACAATCCACACTTTGACCGGGCCAATTGAGGAAGCTGTTGGTGCCAATGCTACCACAATAGCTTTTAATAACGGTATTGCAGCGGGCCAAGAAGTTCCACATGTCCATTGTCATATTATCCCCCGTTTTGAACAAGACGGTGGTAAATCCGTCCATTCCCTAGTTAAGGAGTCATCCTCCACATCCACCGATTTCTCTGATATATTGATGTCCATCAAAAATTTGCTCTAGTTTTTATCGACCTTTTAGCAACTTGTAATGGCCAGCAGACGGTTGATATATCTCTCCATTTTCTGACATTTTCTTAATCATGTGCTCCGTTTGAGTTTCGTCAATTCCTTTTTCTTTTGCACTTTCAATAATATCTAAAATGGGAGCGCCATCCTTCGGATGTTGCTCTGTCAATTTTTCTATTATTGATCTAATGGCCTTCACACGATCAAATTGGTTCCTCGATTTTCCCATCTCAATTACTGTGGCATCAAAAATCCCAGTTTCAGGATCGATACCCACTTTTTCGAGGCTAGCACGGACGAGGTCAATAACCCTTTTTGCATCTCCTTTCTCAACAACATCCGAAAGACGAACTCTTGCACTCGCTTCCGCCAATCTGACCAATGCCTCCAATTTACGGGCAGTAACTGGAATTGGGCCTCCTACCTCCCTTACCGAACGAAGTCCCACATAAAAATCCTTGATTTCTTTCTGTGCTTCTTCACTCATAACGGGGAAACAATTCCTCTTTGCATATGCAATATACTTTCTAAATAAATCAGGTTCTATCTCGGGTTTGACCTCCTCAACCACTTGACCCATTTCGACTGAATTTTCTCCCCTATTCATTGCATATTTTTCTCTTGTCCCACGCTCTCCTATGTAATTAGTTTTAATTATATGCTCGGCAATCTTCTTGTCTAATTCTTCATTTGTCTCATCTAGAATTCTGAATATTAGATCAAACCGGGATATTAACGCAGGCTCGAGATTGATTTGATCCCCAATCGATTCGTAAGAATCATACTGTCCGTATTTTGGGTTCGCCGCCCCCAAAAGTGAACATCTACTCTTTAATGTAGCATTAATCCCTGCCTTTGCTATGCTTACAGTTTGCTGTTCAAGCGCCTCATGCATCGCGGATCGGTCTTCTACTCGCATTTTATCAATCTCATCTACTGCAGCTATTCCTTTATCTGCTAATACCAGCGCTCCGGCTTCAAGCGACCATTGTTGTCCTCCTCCAAAATCATCTTTAACCGCCGCTGCGGTTAGACCTGCACTTGAACTTCCCTTTCCAGAGGTGTAGACCGAACGTGGTGCTATATGTCGAATATATTGTAATAATTGCGATTTACCTGTACCTGGATCTCCGACCAATAATATGTGCACGTTCCCTCGAATTCTTGTACTATCTGGAAGATGCTTCGTCACTCCTGAAAACAACTGCAGCGCAATTGCCAATTTTTCTTCTCCATATCCGTATATCGATGGAGCAACAGACCCTATCATTTGATCATATACATCTTCTTTTTTTGAGAGTTCAAGAATGGCTTCTTCGTCTTCTTCTGATATCTCTATATTTTCAAATTCTAAATCCTCTGAGACAATGGAAATACCTTCCATGTATACATCAAAAACTCTCAATTTTTCACTGCCTTTTTTCCTCTGTTCAAGTCTCAATGTCCCTGTCGCCACAACCCGATCTCCTGGGCTGACCAAACCACTTATATCATCTTCTATGTGAATTTCTATACTCTGTGGTTGTTCTCCCCCTCTCAACCCCTCTGGGGATTCTTGTATGAGCAACGTTTGTGTATCTGAGAACGTTGATCTATCAAACTTAATCTCAAATGGGCCCTGGCGTTCACATCCACCGCATACAAATGGTTCTTGGTATCCTCTAACCTGCGGTACATTTGTCACAGTTGCACAACGTTGGCATTCAAATGCAGCTACATCCACTTTTGGACGGACATTAGTAGATTTTCGTATTAGTCCTTGAACCGATACGAGAGTATTCACATCTTTAGACCTAATCCCTCGTATTTCTGTTAATTCTTGTAAGTTGTAAATTCTAATATGGGCGCTCTCTAGCATGTCATCCGTTCGATACCGCAAATCCCCCACATTTACCAACGCCTGTTTTGCAGCTTCTGTCACATGATCTGGATGTGCGATGAAGTCATCCGCCATATTCGGATCAAATCTATACAGTTCGCCCCAATCTATGTTAAACGATCTTTGTTTTTTTGGATAGTTTTCAAGTAAAACCCCAACCTCTTCTTCACAATACGCATCTATGAACTCTTCAAAACGCTCGACTAGTTGTTGATTTATCGCTTGAGACATACCCTATACTTAACAATTCTAAACTTATCTGACATAAGTACCCTTGGCAAGCGTGCGGACTGGAAGTGAAGGGGGTCCTAATTTCCATTGGAATCAACGATGAGAGATGAAGAATTCTGATGGGACCACCCGGATTTGAACCGGGGTCGCAGCGTCCCAAACGCTGAAGTATACCAGGCTAACCCATGGTCCCGCCTACCCACATTTTCCCGTGAACACCGTAAAGTTTCCGCTTATTCTTTTTTAATTTCTACACTAGATCCTCTCCCAATATGGATCTCGTTTGCCATATTGACGAAGAGACCATGATCTACCACTCCTGGAATATTTGAAATTTCTTTACTTAATTCTAATGGGGATTTTATATCTCCAAAATCACAGTCAAGAAGAATATTTCCATTTTCAGTCGAAACTGGGCCATCCTTCCTAATCGAATATCGCAGCTCGGGCGTTCCACCCATTTTTTTAATCCTAGATGAGACAACAGTCCTTGAAGAGAATATCACTTCAACTGGAACTGTTTTATTTAAAACCTCTGATACCTTGGTGGAATCTACCGCAACTATGAATTGCTCCGCAGCAGAAGCCACAATTTTCTCTCTTGTGTGTGCGGCCCCCCCTCCTTTAACCAAATCAAAACCAGAAACTTGATCTGCTCCATCGATAGCGATGTCAACGCGATCTACTTCTGACAATCTTAGTAGTGGGATTCCAACTGTTTCTGCCAATTGACTAGATTGAAAGGATGTTGATACCCCTTGAATATCTAATCCTTGTTCTACAGCTTTACCAAGTGTTTGTATGGCATACAGCGCCGTGCTACCTGTTCCAAGACCTACAATATCCCCTTCTGAGACTAGAGAAGCCGCACTCTCTCCTGCTAATCTTTTTTCTTCTTCCGATCCACTAGTTGCTTTGGTAAAAATATCTCTAGTTGGATCATAGGTATATCTCATGTCTTATAATTTCACGGAATACCTGTCAAGATAAACCTCTACCGCGTCAGGTTTATACAAAAGTTCTATTTCTCTAGACCTTCCCCTCCCTTCTATTGGCTTATACGCAGCTGTTATTATTCCAACTTCCTCGAGCTTGTTTACTATCTCTGAGTATCTAGTATAGCCCAATCCCGTCTGTTCATGAAACACATCATAGACGTCACCAGCCCTTTCACCCGAGTAATCCACTAAAACATGAAGTAGCCCTCTTTCTGAATCTGTTAGATTCTGAATACTCCTCGATAGATGCACGTATTTTGCAGATTCATACGCTTTGTCTATATCTTCAATAATAATCTCTCTTGCTGCACGCATCTCCGCATTAAGACCCGCACGCCTTAATAAATCTATTCCCACTCTTAAATCCCCCTTTTCTGCGGTCAGTGTTGCAGCGTAGTTCAACACATCTTCTGAAACAACGCCTTCATAAAATCCTCTCTTAACTCTGACCCCGAGAATATCTAGGATTTCTGAAAAACCATACGGGGGGAAATAAACTTCTTCAGGACGAAATACACTTTGAACACGAGAATCGAGTCTAGATATTGCCTCTAAAGCAGGGTCAGAAGATATAATTATCACTCCAATACGAGCACCTTGTTGTACCTCATGCGCACGCAACAATGAATATAATGTGTCCGATGCTTCCTTTTCATAAAACAAATAATTTACATCATCCAGTGCCACTATCAGCGTCTCATCATCTTCCACTATGCGCTCTGTAACTTGCCTAAATAACTTCTTAAATGAAATCCCACTAGACGGCGGCTCGTACGAAAAAACTGATTCAAACAATCGTGAAAAAACAGAATAACGCGTAGAATCAACTTGACAATTAATTTGCACCGTTTTTATTTTTGGATAAAGTTCTAATTCATCAAATAAAACTTTAACAGCTGTTGTTTTACCTGTGCCAGGTGGACCCTGAGCATATACACTCAACGGCCGCGATTTTCTAATCGCTGGACGCAATGCGAATGTAAAAGTATTCATCTGGTTTTCTCGATGAACAAACTTTTCTGGCATATGGTCTACTTCAAATATCTGCTCGTCTCTAAAAACCGATTCATCCCAAGACAACATATCTCTTGAAGCGCTGTCTTTCATCACTTTCACTTCACTCTTGTGGCTATTTAACCTTTGCATCTATTTGCAAACTTTCCCTCCGAATCCACCATCATACCATTCCAATTTCACCTCTATTCCGATCCCCCTTGGCAGAAATGCATGGCAATGAATTTTTACATCATCCCTCTGATTTAATACTATGCAGACAAAGCTGATTGAAAAAAAGATTAATTCAATTCAAGCAGCATTAATTCCCAAAACCCGTGTTTTAGTTTCTTTTTCTGGTGGTGTGGATTCTAGCGTAGTCGCCGCAATTGCTCACGAGGCACTGGGGAAAAACGCAATAGCATGCACTGCAAAAAGCGAAACTCTACCCGAATCCGAACTTTTAGATTCTATTAGCATTGCCGAAGAAATAGGAATCCGACATGAGATAGTCAATTTCTCAGAACTTGACAATCCTGATTTTGTCGTAAATGATACCTTCAGATGTTATCATTGTCAACACATGCGATTTGAAAAAATGTATGAATTTGCTAGGAAAATGGACATAACCACAGTGTGCGACGGGACTAATGCTTCAGATCTAAACGCGACACACAGGCCCGGACTTCGTGCAATAAAAGAACTCCAAGTTTTCTCCCCCCTTCTTGAATTCAATGTGACAAAAGAAGGCGTTCGTGATATAGCTCGTTTTTATAATTTATCAGTGGCAGAAAAACCAGCAATGGCATGTCTGTCTTCCCGAATTCCAACTGGAATCCCAGTCACATCTGAACGATTAGCACGTATAGAACAAGCAGAATCTATTATACTCAATATAGGATTTTCACAAGTCCGCGTCAGAGATCACGACGGAATCGCCCGAATCGAAGTTGGGCAACACGAACTCGACCGTCTAAAAGATCCAATTTTAACAAAAAAAATTGAAGAGTCTCTACTAACTATAGGATTCAATCAGGTCATCATCGACCCATCTGGATATAGGACTGGGGGGGCAAACTTACTCTCTACAAAAAAATAATACCCATCAACGTTCAGTAGAAACCTTTTTTTTCCAACCGTATAGTTTCTAAGGTGCAGCGCGATAGGATAGCCAGGATATTCCGCCGGGCTCATAACCCGGAGATCGGTGATTCAAATTCACCTCGCGCTATGCGTATTAGATTTATTCTTTTCCAGCCCACTTTGCTATTAAAAGCGTTCCTTCAAATAATCCTACCATTGTCAGAGTTACAATCAAAGGGGCCATTCCCGTTGGATCTGGGCTGAAAATAAAAGAAAGTCCCAAGAACCCTCCCCAAAATAAAATTCTTCTTTTTACTAACCATTTCCTAGTCACAATTCTCATCAACAAAGCAAGCATCACGAAAATGGGTATTTGGAATACAATCGCTAGGTATCCCATCAAAACCAATATGAGGTTAAACGTCTGCCCTAACCCAAACCCAATTGTTGCTATACTTTCAGAATAGTATAAAAAATATGTAAAAATAACGGGCAAGATGATGAAATATGCAAAACTAACACCAACTAGTGCCAGTACCAAACTCGTTGGTATGGCAGCCAAATAATACCGGCGCTCATGCTCGTAGAGCCCCGGACGCATGAAGACATACGTTTGCCATACTCCAATGGGCAATGCAATTATTAGCCCAACTAAGCTGGCCACTTTAAATTCTGTGAATTTAAGTTCCAATATTCCGTACAACCTAGGTCTTGTAACATCACTTACTGGAAGTATTGAGTCCCATAGAAAGTTAATCGCCACATCTGCAAAAGGAAATGTAATGACGCTGACCAATCCTGCAACCCCTACTACTACTGCCAATCTTTTTATTAATTCTCCTATGTGATCTACTATCGGCAACTCCCTGTCATCTTTCGGTCCTTTTTTTCCACCGATGAAATCTCCCTGTGCACTATCTTTTTCCACTATCTCTTGAACCGTTTCTTTAATTTTTCCGGCAAGGTTTTCACTAATCCCTGAAACTGAAGCAAGATCACTTTTTTCTGCAACTTGAAGCGCCTCAATAGTACCAAAACCAGCCTCATCAAGTGATTGGGCTTTAATTTCTCCAACACCGGGTATATCTATTAATTTCATTTCATTAAAGGAACTTTTCCATCCACACGACCCTTAAGTGAGGTAACTGGTATAGATCTTTTTGTAGAGATGCATACCGATAAGGTTCTCCTCGAGAAAGAAAATATCACAATAAGATGAGTGTCAGCGACTTCTTAAATCCTGATGCACGCAAAACATTCGATAAAGGCAGAAAAACAGCATCAGACATGCTGACCGCAGCAAGATCGAAACTACGCCATGTGTTCCTCGTTTTCGTCGTTGTTCTATTGGCCACTATCTATGCCATGCGTTTATGGATCTGGCCTAGTTTAAAACAAGATTTACTCTCCCGTGGCGCCGATGTTATTGTACTAACACCTTTTGATGTTATCTTGCTGCAAGCCAAAATTGGTATCCTTGTCGGTATCATATTCTGTATACCCTTTTTCTTGTATTACTCCCGGGACGCACTCAAAGAGCGTGGAATCTATCCTAAAACGGACATACCTATTTGGAAATTAATTGGGATGGGGCTACTCTCTACATTCCTCTTTTTTGGAGGCATTGCATATTCTTATAGAATTTTTTTCCCATTAATGTTTGATTTTTTGGCCTATAATGCAGTCAGTGCAGGCCTCTCTCCAACATATTCCATTGTGGAATGGACACAATTCATTTTCGTTCTCGGTTTCGCGTTCGGCCTCGCAGCACAGTTACCCTTAGTTATGACAACATTATCCTATACAGAACTTGTTCCATACGAAACGTTCAGAGATAAGTGGAAATACGCAGTTTTAGGAATGTTTGCATTCGGAGCTATATTTTCTCCACCCGATCCATTTACTCAAATTTTATGGGCTGCACCTCTAGTTGTTTTATATGGATTTAGTTTGTACTTATCCAAGATAGCCGTCTCATTTCGTAGGGGAAAAGACAGTATTGATATACTCAAAACCGCGCGTAAAAAATCTACAATCATTATAGCCACAATAACCATGACCAGTGCTGCTGGCTATTGGATATCTACTATTGGAGTAACTCAAATTCTAACTTTGGTGGGCTCACTCCAAAATTATATTACTAGCACACCTCCCAATCTTCTCAATCAATCTTGGCAAATAACTATAGTCCCACCTGTTGTATTCGCACTATCAATCGGTCTTGTCTCTGGACTCTTAGTACTACTATATCACTCTATACCTGAATTAGAGCCTAGAGTTGTCTTCGGTGACCCTACTGCAATCGATCTAGAATCTCTCGATGTTGAAGGTCTCCAAATGGCCCCTCCTGAAGCCCTCATCCAATTGACAGAAGAAAAAGGACTTGCCATGGCCTCCCGCGCAATTGAAGCAGGGGATGCGGAAAGGGCCCAAGCCATCTTACGAGCAGTCGACTCTGCCAATCAAATGCGTGCTGTAGATATGTTATATCATTTTGATGAAGAAGAATGGAACCGAATGCAAAAAGAAAGATTAGAACAAAAAAGAAAAAGAAAGTTCGAAGGATCTTTCAAACGAGCAACCGCTGGGATTGTAAGTTCGGTCTCAGAAAAAGAAGTTGGAGAAGAAGACATAGGTGGATATGCCTACGACATCGCATTCTTATTTGATACCTTACGATCTAAAACTTTCAGAATTTTTGGAGTATTCATAACCGTCTTGGTAAGTGTTTTTACATTCCTCTATACGGGGGGAATCGGACAGTTGAAAAACGATTTTATTCGGCGTCTCCCTGATATAGTCCGCCCAGAAGAAGTTAGTATAATAACTCTCCACCCCGTAGAAGCACTCATTTTTGAAATTAAAATCGCGACCCTATTGGGTCTTGTCGCAACGTTACCCTGCATCCTCTATTACCTGTGGCCCGCCCTCAAAAAACGCGGTATAATCAAAGGCGATCGAAACGTAGCATTCAGTTGGGCTGGGGCCATATCTATAGGGCTTCTTTTTGGCAGCGCGTTGGGGTATCTTTACGTGGCCCCCGCTTTCGTTTCATATTTCGTATATGATGGAATCCGAGCAAACATGCTTGTAACTTATCGGGTATCTAATTTCTTTTGGCTTATTTTCTTTTGCACCATCGGAATTGGACTTTGGATAGATATTATTGTAACAATGATAATGTTCCATCGAGCAAGAATAGTTTCCTACACCACCATGTACAAAAATTGGCGTGCCGTGACGGTTGGAACTCTAGTCCTTTCCGCCGTATTTACTCCTCCTAGTGTCATAACAATGGTTCTAGTCACATTTCCTATTATGATCGCGTATGGAATTGGGCTATCTGTATTATGGATATATGATAAAATAAAACCATTTGAAGTTCCTACATAACTGTCCAATATCCCTTTATTTTAATACTCAAACCACTCTAAAAATAATATGACCACCCAAAATTCAACTACACTCTCTTCAAAAATTCTCAACGAAGAAACCATCCGAATAGGGTTGATAGCTCTATTTATAACTGGTCTTTTAACAGCACAACTTACAGCGGTAAAAATCCTAGAATTATCCCCTCTGAATCTCGGAATATCAGTCATGGTTCCCGCAGGAGTACTAGCTTATGCAATCACGTTTTTCGCATCTGATTGTTACGCCGAATTATATGGGAAAAAAGCAGCAAGGACAGTCGTTTCTATAGCATTTACAATGAATATTGTAATGCTTGTTCTTATTTGGATATCTATTAATGCCCCTGGGTCTGAAGCAGGGATTTCTCCTGAACTATTTGCCACTGTATTGGGGCCTTCTGCAAATGTAGTCATAGCCAGTTTAACTGCATATTTGATTAGCCAAAACCTGGACATTTTGATATTCGATACCATCCGTGAGAAGACCAATGGTAACAAACTTTGGTTGAGAAATATAGGCTCCACCACAGTTAGCCAACTTGTAGATACTATTCTATTTATCACTTTGACATTTTCAATTCTCCCCTCTATTGTTGGAATCGGAATTGGGCTGCCCTTATTTGTTATCGTACAACTCATATTGGGTCAATACATAGTCAAACTCTTAATCGCCCTCGCAGATACTCCTTTGATTTATGCTTTCTTTTCCTACTTAAAAAAAGAAAATTTGATGCATAGTTAATCCCTTCTTTTCACTTCACTAACGCAACTTCCAAATCCAAATTTTAGTCTCACTTCCTCTATTTTTATCTTCCACAATTCTCCCACTTTAGACCCCGGAACAAAGACATTATACCCATCTATATTTGCCATTCCATCTCCTCTTTTTCCAACCCCTACTATTTCAACCACTATCTCTTCTCCCACTTTAATCGGGGCTGTCAATTTTCCTTTACAAATTATATACACCTCTGCAGATTCTTTCCGGGATGCACGTGGGTTGAAAACTTTAACCGTTTCAAACTCTTGATTAAGATCTCGCAGAAATTTCTCAATGTCTGTTCCATAGAATGCCTTAACAACAAAATTTCCCCCATGACAAAGAATTTCCAAAGCACACCCAAGGGCTTCTCGCCCTAGATAAATAGATCTAGCTTGATCCAACGAATATTCCCCTGTTATATTCGGTGCCAAATCAGATAACACAACATCTATCGGGCCACCATTTCCCAATTTTTTGTCGCCTTTTTTCTTCTTTTTTCCTTCAACAATTGATTTAATTTTTTCCTTTGTTTTTTCCTTCGTTATGTCTCCTCTTATTGTGATTACTTCTTCTAACGGTTCTATTTTTTGCAGATCAACACCAATCACCACCCCCGATTTAGATAGTTCTCTCGCAACTTGTAACCAACCACCTGGGGCAGCACCTATATCCACAACAGAATCATCTTTTTTGATAATCTTGTGGACTTCATTTATCTGTTTAAGTTTATACGATGCCCGCGACCGATACCCCTCGACTTTTGCCTTGTTGTAGTAGAAATCTTTTCGGGGCATTACATATTAACTAGACAACTCATGTTGATACAATCTTCGCTCAAAAATCATCACATAGTGATCTCTAAAAACCATCTCAAATCACCTTATAATCTCCCCCCAGCGGAACAGATGTCTTTTTATCCCGCCTATTCGTACCGAGTTCAATAATGTTCAGCGCTACTATCGAAGCAAAAATTCTACAAGAAGCAATCAGCTCTGCAAAAGTACTGGTGGATGAATGTAAACTACGTCTCGACAGTGATGGTTTTCGAATTAGGGCGGTCGATCCAGCGAATGTAGGCATGGTCGATCTTGAACTTTCCACATCAGCATTCGTATCATATGAGTCCGATGGGGTAGTATTGGGTATAAATTTATCCCGATTATCTGATATCACAAACATAGCTCGATCCGATGAAACTATTGATCTAGAATTCGACGAAGAGGTCCAAAAATTGACCATTCAGGCAGGTGGATTGCAATATACACTATCTCTAATCGATCCCTCATCTATACGAAAAGAACCCGACCTACCCGATCTAGATCTCCCCGCAAAAGTTGTGATAGAAGGTAGGAACTTAGACCAAGGAATCAAAGCCGCAGACATGGTTTCTGACCACATAGCCCTAGGCGTAGATCCCGAGTCTCAAACTTTCTATATACGCGCAAAAGGAGACACAGATAATGTCCAATTAGAACTAAAACAAGACGAAGTGATTAGTCTCCAACCCTCGTTAGCACATTCTTTATTTTCCCTCGATTATTTCAAGGACATGAACAAAGCAATACCCAAATCCACTCCTGTCACGCTATCCATGGGGGAAGAATATCCCATCCAAATTAATTTTCCAATCGCAGATGGAAATGGCCAAGTAACTTATTTACTTGCCCCTAGAATCCAGAGTGACTAGATTTTCTATTAACCATTTACTTTCCCCGCCTGTTTGTACGGCAATCTAGCGAGAAGTATAACCAATGGGATAAACGCGATTGCCCCCACAACAAATGGAGACCAAATTGCTATGGTGTATAATACAGCCATGAACGGTGGACCCATTGTTCTTCCAAGACTTCCTGCACTTTGAAAAATCCCAAATGATACTCCCTGTGTATCTTCTCTAGCAGCTAGTGAAATCAACGTCGACAACGACACGCTAAAACAGGCATTTGAAACAGCAAGTATTCCTAAAACCACGAGAAGACTAACCACCCCCGGATCTATCACATTTCCATTTAATATTATTGGACAAAAAGGCATCAGAATCATCGAAACCATCAATCCAACAGACGAGCCAATCGCGACATTCCTTGGGGAATATTTCTTAATGAGGCTCGGACCAAACATCCCATGAGAAATTGCACTAATCACCCCGATATATGTGAGAATCATCCCTGCGGTAGCTGCCCCATATCCGTATACGTCGGCGATAAACGGTATGAACATCACTGTAATCCCTGAAAAAGCGATAGCGCCCACCAATGAAACAATGACCACTCCTCTAATTGAATAGTTCTTCAGGGGTTCTAGTAGCTCTGCAAAATTACTCTCCCGCCTCTCTACTCCCTCAGATAGATTCGATTCTGGAAGATAAAAAATACATAGGACCATACCCAAAAAACTCAACAAACCAGCACCAAAACTCGGCAACGAATAGATAGTTATTGGAATTATTGCTGGAAGTATGGAATCGACAATTCCAATTATATATTCTGTAGCTAAGATCCCTCCAATAGCTGGTCCTATTATGAACCCCACTGCGAACGCGGCACCAATATATCCTAGATATCGTGGCCTCTCTTCTTCCGTAGTAACATCCGCGATATACGCATTCGCTGTAGAAATATTTCCTCCCATCGCCCCTGCAAACATACGGGCTAAAAACAATAACACTAGCCCCCCTATTATGCTATATGACCCAATCTCTTCTGCAATTCCAAAGAAAAACCATGCCACAGAACTTCCCAATAAAGAAATCACCAAAATAGGACGTCTGCCCCATACATCTGATAACTTACCTAAAAACGGAGATGACACAAATTGCATTAACGAATACGATGCTGCCAACAAACCAATTGCAATATCACTAACACCAAAACTCCTAACATAAAATGGTAAGACTGGTATGATTATCCCAAACCCAATTAGATCTAATAATATGACAAAAAATACTATTGATAGCGCTCTCTTTGGATTGGAAATTCCATTTCTATTTTCTGGAAGTTTCATTCCATCCTCTCAATTACCCTCTTTGCAGCTTGCGCCTTTTCCATCCACCCATATCCTCCCTCATATACATGTTTTTTATTATCTATCACATCTTTGGGGGCTGATTCTCCAAACCCTCCCCTTTCCCAACTGCCACTCCGAACAAGCCATTGGGTAACCTTTTCTTGTGTTTCCTCCCATGAAAATCCAACCATTTTGTGCCACGCCAACATAGCAAAAAGAGCGTTATCGTGACACCCTGGATAACTCCCTTTTTCATATATGGTCCTCATGGGTTCTGATACCGGTTCTGATATTCTGTCTGCCCTTTCTGCAGGAGTTAACAGTCTAATTTTTCCCAATTCTCCTTGCTCAACACGTTGTTCTCTTGTTAAAATGAACATTATTGCAGAGTGAAGATTCTTCCATTCTGATTGAATTTCGCTCGCCATTTCTTTCTGCGTACTCGGATCAACCAAAATTAAAGAAATAATATCAATATATGCTTTTTCGATCTCATCTCTGGAACATAATTCAAATTTACATTCTGGAGCATGCATACTACTTCTAGTTCGGCATCCCGGGCAGGGATATGCAAAAAGCATAGGTACACTATTATACCTTTACCTAGGCTTTAGGTACATCGATACACAGAGACTCTAAAAAACATAGGAATCCCCAAACGTCACCGGATAAGTTTATCCTGGATGCAGTTCGAGAGCCTAGTGAATGGAAATTCTACATGCAAAATATCCGTTTTTATCCTCTGCAAAAGAGAGCGTAGCGGATTCGGGGTTTGATTTAATCTCTACCATCCAAACCAACAAACCAACCGTAAACCGCGCCCTGGAACGTATTTTGTGTGCAATTGAAGAAGGCTCAATAGGCCCAGAACATAGAAACACAACAGTAGAACTTTTGTCATATCCCCTCGCGCGCATTCTAGTTTCTCTAGTAAACGAACCCGGTCTAACACACAGGTATTCTTGGGCAGAATCACAAACTGCTATGTCTCACTTCAAAAACGATATAGAAGATGACACTAAACTGAAAAGCATCAGTCCCGCCCGCCTATCTCTAAAAACACTCCTCGACGAATTACAAGTCACAAAAAATATAGTCCAACATGGTGATACATTTTCGATTTCAGTTGAGACCTATCTGTCCTTTATTTCTTATCTACCTGATGCTAGCTGGAAGTTGGTATTTCAAGCACTTTCTCAAGGGAACATCAATGTCGAAGAATCTGAATTATATAAACTCCTGGGAGTTGGAATTTTTCGGCAAATAAAAAGCGATCTCCCTCTCAAAGTTCCCAAAGAAGCCGAAAAGCTATTGCAAACACAATTAAAATCTATCCACAGTTATATCGACGAAATTGATCTCGAACCAGAATTGGGCCCTGTCTCCATCGATTTTTTCCCACCTTGTATGGCGCATCTCTTACAACGGATAGAATCCAACGAAAGACTCAATCCGCCATCGTTGTTCTCACTGACTTCTTTTCTTATTTCTACCCAAACAAACCCCCAAGAAACTCTTGATTATTTAACAAACAATTCTTTCCACCCCTCTCTAATCCAATCTACCATGGATTATCTCCAAGATAAAGACGGTGCACCTCTATACCCTCCACCATCATGCGCAACGATGCAAGCATATGGTGATTGTGTTAACATGGATGAAATTTGCCAAACAATATCTCATCCACTTCAATACTCTTCTAAAAAACACTCTTAGAATTCTAACTATTCTTCATTTCTCGAAAGCAAATACCCCGTTCCCATCATAGCCACTATAAATCCAACTATCGCCACAATTATCCACAACGTCCCTTCTTGAAGGATTCCATCTTGCATAGAATATTTGTTTCCAATATATACTATTGCCACTACAAAAACACTTGCCCAGGCCACAGAAGCGATTATCTCTAATAATCGAATTCGTGGTATGTTCATACTCTATCTATTTCTTAGAAATAGTAAAAAGGGCTTCGAAGCAAAACAATCTCTTATGCAATATCATTCTGATCCTTATTTCTCCTCACTATAATCCCCAAACGTTGTCTTTTCCGACTCACCAACTAATTCCTCAAAATCAATTCCTTTCTCATACAAGTCCCCCCGCGAAACGCGATAGTTCCCACCTTTTGTTATATACAAGTCCCCCGGATGAAAGAAATACCATTTCTCATTATTAAATCTTACACCAATACGCGCTTTGGCACCAAAGTTCTGAGAGAAATAAACTAAAGCTTCGACCTCTTCTCCACTTAAATAGATCTTATCACTAGCACTCGATTTAACTTCAAATGCATAAAATAACTTCCCATTTCCTGCTAATACATCTGGCAATTCTCGCGATGTGGCACCACCACTTGCAGGCGCCCGCATGACAGCAAAACCCGCTTTGTCTAGTAATCTTACCAGTTCTCTTTCCACTCGACTCCCCTTTACCTGAGCCGAACTCACGTCCCGAACTCCGATCCTCTCAAATAATTATCTTGCGATTCTGAGAGGTAGTCTATCTCAATTCCCTCCGATCTAAGTTTTATTTCTGCCACCTGTGCGTCCAGTTCCATTGGCACTGAATGTACCCCCGGACCATATGTAGGATTTACAACCATCTCGCGCATACAGACCGCTTGCATACCAAAACTTTGGTCCATTATCTCAATCGGATGCCCAAGAGACAATGGGCTGGCTAAATTGACAAGTCTCCCCGAAGCAAGCACATTAATCCTACGACCATCTCTCAATTGATACTCCCGAACACCATCCCTCACCATTCGTTCAGATGTGGCTAATTTTTCTAGTTCTTTTATATTAATCTCAACATCAAAATGCCCAGCATTTGCAAGAATAACCCCGTCCCTCATCAATTCAAAGTGATTTTTATTCAGAATATCACAATTCCCCGTCGTCGTAATGAATACATCCCCCCTATGAGCCGCTTGCAGCATTGGCATCACTTCATATCCCTCCATGTATGCCTCCAAACCCCTCAATGGATCTACCTCTGTAATTATTACCCGTGCGTTTTGACCGGATATTTTTTTGGCCACCCCTCTCCCACAATAACCATATCCCGCCACGACCACTGTTTTACCCGCCCATGAAAAATTAGTCGTAACGGCAATGGAGAGTATAGTCGATTCTCCCGTCCCATGAATATTGTCAAATAAACGCTTCATTGGAGTGTCATTAACTGCAAAAACAGGATATTTAAGTTTCCCTTCAGCTTCCATAGACTTGAGTCGGTGCACCCCTGTAGTAGTCTCTTCACACCCTCCAATTACGCTCTTTATCTTTTCCTCATGATCTTCGTGCAACGCAAAAATTAGGTCTCCGCCATCATCCAATGTCAAAGTGGGGTTGTGAGAAATCACAGCCTCTATCCCTTTGTAGTATTCTTCATCAGTAATTCCCTTTGCAGCATAACTCGAAATCATTGGGTTGGCATCCAGAGCAAAACTCACATCATCATGGGTTGAAAGAGGATTGCAACCAGTCACTACGACCTTTGCACCACCTTCTGCTAGTAATTCCAATAGCACAGCTGTTTTCGCTTCAACATGCAACGCGACACCTATGCATTGACCTTGAAATGGCATCTCACGAATGAATTGTTCACGTAAAAAAGAAAGAATAGGCATGTTGGACGCAGCCCAGTCAATTTTTTGTCTCCCCGTATCTATGTAATTATCCACATTGTCAACGGAATCTGAAATGGTGGGATAAATACTCATGAGCTCTCTAAGCGACGCACCAAAGAAAAGTGTTTCAAGATTCTATCTATATTAGATTACCTCTTTTTCCTTACCCGTTCACTAAGATCATTCGCACATATACGAGCAGATTCTATGACTTTAGATTCATCCAAAGTTAGTACTTCTCTGTCTTTCATAAGGACTTTTCCGTCACAAATAGTGTGGATCACATCCGAACCCCTCGCCGCATATACAAGGAGATTCACACATTTCCTCATTGGGGTAAGATGCGCAGCTTCGAGATCCAATATTGCCAAGTCCGCAACCCAACCCGGTTCTATTCTTCCTGCTGGTATGTCTAATATATTTGCCCCACCCACCGTGGCCATTGAAAAAACAGATGTGGCATTCACAGCACTAGCACTTTTAGCAGACAGTTTTCCTACCATCGCAGCGTCTCTCATCTCTCCAAATAGATCTAAGTCATTGTTCGAAGCAGCCCCATCAGTTCCGAGTCCTATTGTCACCCCTGCATTCTGCAATTTTTGAATTGGAGCAATTCCACTGGCCAATTTCATATTGGATGCTGGACAATGAACAACCCCTATACCTTTATCAACCAAAATATCAATTTCATTTGAATCAACATGAACACAGTGAGCCGCGAAATCCCCTGAACTCAAAATATTATATTCTGATGCAAGCTCTATCGGTCTCATCCCATGCATTTTGCTAGTTTTTTCGACATCCTCTAATGTTTCATTAGTGTGAAGATGAATGGGAATTCCTAAATCTCTAGCACGGGGGATGTGTTCTTCAAAATATTCTAAATCAACTGTATTCATACTGTGGGGCATAAATGCCGTCTTAATTCTGCCACCCGCAAATCCACTATATTCTTCAGCAAATTTTAGTCCCTTTTCAGCATCCAAATAAGCATCATCTTCATTTTTGCCAACCGTCACCACACCTTGGCCTAACACAGCACGCATCCCCGAACTTTCAGTAGCCATTGCGACTTCAGACATGTGAAAATACATGTCACAAAAAGTAGTAGTACCCGATTTAATTAATTCAACCAAAGCCAATTGGGACCCAATATAAACATCTTCGGGTGTCAAATGAGATTCAATAGGCCATATATCTTCTTTCAACCACTCTTCGAGAGGTTTGTCATCCGAATAACCCCGTAAAAGTGTCATAGCCATGTGGGTATGTGCATTCACCAGACCCGGAATGACCAATCCCCCTCTTGCATCTATTTCTTCATCACCTCTAAGTGACTCCCCTACTTCTAAAATTAGTCCCCTCTCGACATCTATCAGGACATCTAAAAATTCTAGCGTCAAGTCTTCTTGTAGGACCCTTCCCCCTATGACACTTAGAGTATTCATATATCTCCTTTGGGATAGAGGACATTAGCCCCTACGATATGATCTTAATATACCGAAAGAGTGTTTCTCGTAGATTACATTAGGTATACTTATGAGAGTCGCGTTACCGAATAAAGGCCGTCTCCACACCCCCGCATCTAATTTATTATCTAGAGCCGGAATCTATGTGAGAGAATCTCAGCAAGACAGGAAACTTTGGTCAGATACAACAATTCCTGATACTACTGTTATCTATGTTCGATCAGAAGATATTCCTAGATATGTTAGCAGCGGTGCAGCAGACCTAGGAATCACTGGACACGATCAAATCAAAGAAAAGAATTTTGACAATATAGTCGATATTTTGGACTTGGATTTTGGAAAATGTAAACTAGTGGTAGCTTCACTTGACCCCCGTGTCAGCTCCGATATTTCCATCGATTCCCTTGAAAAATTAAAAGGAAAACGTGTCGCAACAGAGTTTCCAAATATAACTAAAACTTTCTTTGAAAATCAAAATATATCTATTGAAATAGTAAAAGTTGGTGGAGCAACCGAACTCACACCTCACGTCCGCATGGCAGATGCAATCGTAGATATTGTCAGCTCTGGAGAAACCCTCCGTAGCAACCAACTCATTACCATAGAAGAGGTATTGAGCAGCAGCGCCCGATTAATCTCTCGAGATGATGTACAAGACCATCCCTTAACCAAAAAAATTGCTGGGGCACTTTCTTCTGTTGTCGCAGCTAAAAATAAGAGATATCTAATGATGAACGCTCCTCGGGAAAAATTAGAAGACATCACAGCCGTAATACCCGGATTATCTAGTCCAACCGTGATTGATACTGCTGGAAAATCCACGGCAGTTATCCACGCTGTGGTGGATGAATCAGATGTCTTCGATACAATCGAACTTCTCAAAGAAAAAGGAGCAACTGGCATTTTGGTAACTACCATCGATAGATTAGTCGAATAAAATTCAATATTTATTATATTTTATGGGCATCGATATCCTCATCATTTATCAGAACTGAATCGCTGCTGTGTATGTTCTAGAACTAGCAGGTGACAACTACGATTTCGCTGTAGCGGAGGCTCAAAATGCGGCAAAAGGCGTACAAGTAATCGCACCAGGGTTGGCCCTTGCGGAAACAGTTTCTCTCTCTCGAACTATCCATTTAGGTTATACTCATCGAGTCAGTGAGGTCCTCTTACAAACCTCATCTCACTTATCTGAACTTCTTTCTTCCTTAGACATGATCCACCTAGACCAACCAGGTACTATCGCCATTCGAGCTAGAGATATTCGAAAATCCACCAACATTGACACACAAAAAGTCGAACGAGAAGTAGGAACTGTATTTGTCAACAAAGGATTTTCTGTTGATCTGGATACTCCCATTCATGAAATTAGAGTTCTTTTTTCGGGAGATATCTGTATAGTAGGGCGTCTGCTCGAAACGAGTTCGAAGGGATATTCAGATCGTAACCCCACAAAAAAACCTTTCTTTCAGCCTGGGAGTATGGACTCAATCGAAGCACGGGCGATTGCCAATTTAGCTGGGGCAAGACCCAACTCCGTAATACTCGATCCTATGTGCGGCACTGGTGGAATTCTTATAGAAGCTGCATTGATGGGAGCAACTGTGTATGGCATGGACGCACAACAAAAAATGATACTTGGAGCGAACCAAAACCTTCGACATTACTCTGTTAAAAATTTCGTAACCATTCGAGGCGATGCTGCAAATCTACCCATTTCAACTAAAATAGATTCAATCTTATTTGATGTCCCTTATGGCCGCCAATCAAAAATAACCGGGTATGAGATAGATGTCCTTATAGAACACGCCCTTAAAGAAGCATATCCTCTCACTTCAAAAGTAGTTGTTATTTCTGACTTTCCACTTGAAAAATTAGCTAAACAAGCTGGATGGGTTCTCAAAAATCACTTCACACGGAGGGTCCATAAATCTTTAACTCGACATGTCCACATTCTCCGTAAATAATCTGATCATCCACTTTCCATCAAAATAGACTCTCCCGCTCTAACCCTATCTCCAATTTTAACTAGTACGTCCTCTATACGCCTTCCTGCGGGAAATATGACATCCACTCGGCTACCAAATTCAATATGGCCAATACGCTCTCCCTTTTCAATACGATCTCCAACTTTTATATATGGTTTTATACGACGAGCTAGTGCACCTGCTATCAACACGATCTCCCATTCATCACTTGCTTTTACTTTACTCTCTTCTGATGGATCCACTGTACACACAATTCTAACTCTCTCATTTCTATCCGATTCTTTTGAGAAAGCAGGAAATAACCCTCCGGGTATGTGCTCTATCCCTTTAACGTATCCTGACACAGGAGCCCGATTAACGTGAACATCATACACATTCATGAACACTCCCACTCTGACTCTCCCATCCGATTCCTTTCTTACTACACTTACTTTCCCATCTGCTGGAGACACAATACCGGTGCTTGGAATTTCCCTATTGGGATCTCTTTTACTCCACACTATGAACAAAACGACAACAACCACAAGAGCTATGATTATTTCTTTCATCCCAGCGATCCCAATTTTGTCAAAAAATTCGTTAAATGAATTATTGAATTAGCTTCTTTTGAAAGATTACAATCAATCTCACTTAGTATAAGTGCAAACTCTACCTGGTCCACATCCTCTCTCTCTTTCACAACTTTACTTATAATTTCCAACAATTCTCCTCCAGAATATCCACTAGTTATCATTAACCCCTCAAGAATGGACCTTGCATTCTCAAACTGACCACTCAACGAACATTCCACAAGCTCTACGATGGGTTCTTCTAGTCCCATTTCTTGAACTATTTCAATCACTCCCTCCTGGGTAATTTCACCCCACCGTTCTGCAATCGCTTGTGTGTACATAATTGCAGATCTAATATTCCCCGACGCACTATCTACTACAAATCCAATCCCCTCTTCTGTAAATTTTATTCCCTCCTTCCTCAATATATTCTCTATTATCATATTCATATCAGAATCTTGGGCCCCTCTCACTGACACAGAATAACAGCGCGATCTGATGGCAGGAATAACCTTCCCCAATCGACGTGTTGTGAGAATAAATTGGGTATTATGATGATATTGTTCTATTATGCGCCTAAGAGCTTGTTGAAAAGTCCTCTGGGCACTTTCAAAATTATCAAGTATCATAACCTTTCTTCCCCCTGATACTGGCGGATAACTTGCACTTTCCTTTATGAAGTGAATAATAAGCGAATCTTTCGACCCACTAGGCATTTTTTTAGACGATATAAACCCAGAAAAAAGTGGATTCTCTACAATTTCCTTTTTTGAGCTATTAACTAAATCTGCAATATTGAATTCAATTAATTCCCCTCCTCTCGCAATGATTCTAGCCGCCGAAGTCTTGCCACCACCTGCTGGACCGTATAATAAAAAATTTATTGACATTTCTTGGGACTTTGGCAAAATATAACGGAGTTTCTCTTGAGGAAAATCCTCCGCATTGGGTGCATATTTATCGATCCATAATGGCGAGTCCATTACATATTGATAGTATTCAAAAAACAAGAATTGGTCGATTCATCCACTATCTTCAATCTAGTTCGAAGCGGGTATCTCCTTCGAGTAACAAGATTTCCAAATGACATTGAGAATAACTTTCCTAGGGACTAGCGGTGCAGTTCCTACAACCGAAAGAAGCTCGAGTGGAATTTTCGTTAATATCCACGGAGATAAATTTCTTTTCGACGCTGGGGAAGGTATTCAAAGACAAATGATGCATTATGGAACTGGATTTGGAATCCAAGATATATTCCTCACCCATATCCATGGAGACCACATTTTTGGTCTTCTAGGATTGATACAAACAATGGATTTCAATGGCCGGGAAGAGTCCCTTTTTATTCACGCGCCACCTGGGACTAAAAATTATTTAGATAACTTAGTTTCTCTTTGTGGAGATGGGCTAGGATATTCTATAACCATCTCTGAAACCCATCCCAACACAACGGTCAAAAAAACCCCTAACTATGCGATTAAAACTTTTAAAACAAATCACAAAACTAGTTCTACGGGCTATGCCCTGATCGAAACCGAGCGCAAAGGGCGATTCTTTAGAGAAAAAGCGGAGGAACTCGGTGTCCCCGTGGGAAAAGATTTTTCCACACTTCATGAAGGAAATTCAATTACATTAAAAGATGGTAGTATAGTTTCACCAGAACAGGTAATTGGTCCCCCTAGACCCGGACGAAAAATAGCCTACACTGGGGATACTCGACCAACAAAAACCACTATCGAAACTGTTTCTGGATTCGACCTGTTAATCCACGATTCAACTTTCACTGAAGAATACCAACAACGTGCAGAATTAACTGGGCACTCCACAGCACTAGAAGCTGCAGAAATAGCAACAAAAGCAGATATTTCTCATTTAGTTCTTACACACATTTCCTCACGTTTTAGTGGAAATTCCAATCTTTTGCTAAGCGAAGCAAAAACTAGATTTAAAGGGGAGTTAACTCTAGCTCACGATGGGCTAGAAATCGATATACCTTACGTAGATTAATAAAATCAAAGCTATCATTTTGACTTTAATATTTTCTCTCACGATAACCAAATACCCATCCACAGTATTTTTGCACGGGGAATGTACAGGGACAAACGTATAAGATGCCTCATAACGAATCTCCATCTAATTTGACGACATACGATAAGATCACCCAGAATGTGGTTGAAAGCATAACCGATGCAGAAATCCGTACATTGGCAGAATCTCCTCTCGACAAACGTGCTTATGTTGGGTTTGAACCTTCTGGAGTTCTCCACCTGGGACACATGCTAACTGCCAATAAACTAATTGATCTCCAAGAAGTTGGAATGAAAATAGTAGTCCTACTCGCCGATTTGCACGCATATCTAAATGGAAAAGGGTCCTTGGAAGAAATCCAACATACTGCAGAAATCATGCAAAAACAATTCATAGCATATGGTTTAGATGAAGGTCAAACCGAATTTGTTCACGGATCTGATTTTCAATTAGAAAAAGAATACATACTCGACTTGCATAAGCTAGGAACTTTAGTTACTCTCAACCGTGCAAATAGGGCCATGGCCGAAATACAAAGCGGCGACGTACCCAAAGTAAGCCAAGCTGTGTATCCTATAATGCAGACACTTGACATGCACTATCTAGACCTAGATTTAGCGGTTGGGGGTACTGACCAAAGAAAAGTACACGTACTCGCTAGAGAATTATTACCCGAATTAGGATATTCCCCTTGTCCTATGATCCACACTCCCATCTTGTCCAATCTAACCACCGGAATCGGAAAAATGTCTTCCAGCGTAGGTACAACGATTTCAATGGAAGATTCACCGGAATCCATCCATAAAAAAATCAACAAAGCATTCTGTCCCCCAACTGCAACCCCACCTGAAGATCAAGATGGGAACAACCCCGAAAACCCAGTATTACAAATTTTTCAATTCCATATTTTTCCCCGATTTGAACAAATCACAGTAGAACGAAACGATAAACACGGTGGAACTATCACCTATAATTCTTATACGGACTTGGAACATGACATAGAATCTGGAAATCTTCATCCTCAAGATGCAAAAAAAACCCTCGCACACTACCTTGATAATCTCATTCACTCAGGAAGAGAGAGGTTGACGGATCAATCTTAATATGCCCACAAATATAGATGGGTATTGCTTAAAACCCCACCGTCCAATATAGTACCATGAGCAACCAAGATGACCCCGCGGAAGAAGAGCTCCAACGGAAAAAACTTAGAATGCCAAAAGATGGAGAAGTATTCGCAGTCGTTTCCGATATGCTTGGAGCCAACCGTATACAAGTCCGCTGTGCAGATAGTGTAGAGAGATTAGCTAGAATTCCTGGGAAAATGAGGAAACGCGTTTGGATTCGACAAGACGACGTTGTTTTGGTGAGACCTTGGGATTGGCAAGATTCAAAAGCCGATGTAGTATGGCGATATGATCGGCACGATGCTGACCAACTCCGGAGGGAAGGAACTATAGAGTCAATATCAAACTAATGCCACAGCCATGACGTCAAAAAAAGAAGATTTTGAATTTGACACTTGGACCAACATAGATTTCACCGACGATGAAGTTGATAAACTCTCCCGGAAAAATGACAGAAAATTCGCAACATTCAAAAAAAGAATAAAAGACACTGACCAATTCAAAGTCGAGGCAAATGTTTTCGATGATTCTACATATGCAGCATTATACAAATTAGTCCAAGAAGGACACATAACAGCCCTTGGTGGTCCCATTTCATCGGGAAAAGAAGCAATAGTCTTCGAAGCATACGGCAAGGATGACAGTGAGATAGCCATCAAAATATATCGCATAAACACTTCCTCATTTCGGCAAATGAAAGACTACCTAACAGGAGATCCTCGATTCTCTGGAATCGGGTCTGACAAAAGAGATATAGTTTTGGCTTGGACGAGGAAAGAATTTGCCAATCTCAAAAGAGCTAGAGATGGCGGCGTCCGTGTACCCGACCCGATCGCTGTAAAACTAAACGTCTTGGTCATGGAACTTATTGGAGTCGAAGGTAATGTTGCCCCAAAATTACAGAGCATAGAACTCGAAAACCCACTTCTTGCATATGAGATCATCCGAGATTTCATGAAAAAACTACATATCTCAGGTCTAGTCCACGGTGATTTGTCGGAATACAATATCCTGGTACACGATGGAGAATTATGCATTATTGACATCGGACAAGCAGTCACCCACCGTCACCCAAAAGCATCGACATACTTGCACCGAGATTGTGAAAACATATCTAAATTTTTCAGCCGAAACGGGGTAGAAACGTCTAAAGAAATTTTATACGATTATATAACTCAAAAATCCCCCTAAACAAAGCTTAACTAGCCTCCGACAGAAAAATCTATATTATGCAGTATGTGAAGATCCCTGGAGAGAGAATCGGCGTTCTCATCGGTGAAGGAGGAGCAACCCTGCAAAAGATAGAATCACACGCAAACGTTACGATTGAAGTCGATTCTGATAACCACCGAGTACAAATAGAAAACACAGAAGCACCCTTTGAAGAACTCGCCGCCGCCGACATCGTAAAAGCAATTGGAAGGGGGTTTTCTCCAAAAGTTGCCCTCTCGTTACTCAAAGACGATAATATAACATTCGATTTAATCGAATTAAAACGTCTGTCTAGAAATGAAAATGATATGAGGCGGCATAAGAGCCGATTGATAGGAAAACATGGGAGGACCCGAGCCACCATGGAAGATTTAACTGACACAAAAATTGTTATTTATCGTTCAACTGTGGGTATTATTGGACCTTACCAACAAGTAGATTTAGTCAGATCAGCAATAGAGATGATAATCGATGGCTCTCGCCACGGATCCGTCTACGGCTTCCTCGAACGCAAACGGCAAGAAGCAAATCAATCTAAATTTGAACAATTCTAACCTTCCCCCTGCAAATTCAAAAAAGTAGAGATATAATCTCAAACATAGTTGAATATTGGTCTCTGCCCTATGGAAAAAGGCCCCTCTGACGCTTCGAAAATTATATATAGAACAACAAACAAATCAAATCCACTTATGGCACAGCAGCTAGGCGGTCAGCCGCTGATTGTGCTCGCAGGAGGAGCTCAGAGAACCTCTGGACGAGATGCACAATCTATGAATATCACGGCCGGTAAGGCCGTCGCAGAAGCAATCCGGACCACTCTCGGTCCGCGAGGTATGGACAAAATGTTGGTAGACAGTTCTGGAACTGTCGTCGTAACCAACGACGGTGCTACAATTCTTGCGGAGATGGATATAGACCATCCTGCAGCAAATATGATTGTAGAAGTAGCTAAAACCCAAGAGGACGAGGTTGCAGATGGAACTACCACTGCAGTTGTACTAGCGGGAGAGTTTTTACACCAAGCTGAAACCCTTCTTACTCAAAAACTCCATCCAACAACAGTCACTCAGGGCTACCGACAAGCTGCTACAAAAGCAAAAGAAATACTAGATGGAATCGCCACTGACGTTTCTAAATCAGACACCGAAATATTAGAAAAAATAGCGTCAACTGCAATGACTGGGAAAGGGGCAGAAAGTGCAAAAGATCTCTTATCCCAATTAGTAGTTGAAGCTGTGACATCCGTGAGCGACGAAGACGGGATCGATCTAGATAATATACGAATTAAAAAAGCAGTTGGGGGTGCCATCAATGAATCTGAACTTGTCGAAGGCGTTCTTATTCAAAAAGAGAGGGTACAGGAAAATATGCCCTATTACATCGAAGATGCCCGCGTTGCGATCTATGGCGGCAAGTTTGAAGTTAGAGAAACCGAACTTGATTCTGAAGTTAATGTCTCCGATCCTGCCGAACTACAACTCTTCTTGGATCAGGAACAACAGCAACTCAAAGATATGGTAAACAAACTCGTCGAGTTAAAGGCAAATGTGCTTTTCACCGATGCAGGGATCCACGACGTTGCACAACACTTCCTAGCTGAAGCAGGAATCTTAGCCGTTAGAAGAACAAAAGCTTCAGATCAGAAAGCAATAGCAAGAGCAACTGGGGCTAGAATCGTTACCAATTTCGACGATATCAAAGAGACGGATCTTGGGCATGCCGGAGAAGTCGTACAACAAGATCTCGGTGGAGATCAACATATCTTCATAACTGATGTAAAAGACGCAAAAGCCGTGACGCTCATTTTGAGAGGTGGAACCGAACACGTAGTCGATGAAGTAGAGCGAGCTATCGACGATTCCCTGGGTGTAGTACGTGCAACTATCGAAGATGGAAAGGTTGTAGCAGGGGGTGGATCCCCTGAATTAGAAGTCGCTCTTGGAGTCCGCGATTTTGCTGAATCAGTTGGAGGTAGAGAACAACTCGCAATTGAAGCGTTCGCAGATGCAGTTGAAGTCATACCCCGAACTCTAGCTGAGAATGCAGGACTAGATCCGATTGATTCGATCGTGAGCCTTCGCTCTCAACATGATGGAGGTAATGTTTCTGCAGGCCTCAATGCAGACACGGGAGATGTCATTGATATGGCAGAAGAAGGGGTTTATGAACCTCTTCGGGTCAAGACACAAGCGATTAAATCTGCCACCGAAGCCGCAATTATGATTCTTCGCATCGACGATGTCATCGCTGCAAGCGATGCGCCATCTGGTGGTCAACCCAGCCCAGAAGAATTAGAAGCAATGATGGGCGGAATGGGCGGAATGGGCGGAATGGGCGGAATGGGCGGAATGGGCGGCATGATGCCCGGCATGATGTGATCCCTTCTTAAAAAATAATATATTTTACTAACAGCAATTCAAACCGCAGTTTCCGAGAGACTAAACTGACGATTTTCTTCCACCGCATTCAACACAACACTAGTGTTTGAAGCCTTTATTATCGGGTCGATAAGAATAGCTTTTATTTGTTTATTCATTCCAGCCGTGTCTTTGAACTTTGCAATAACAATTAAGTCATAATCCCCTGTGACTTCATAGATCGATATCATTTGTTCGTACTTAGACAATTTAGTAGTAATATCTGGAATTTGAGCCCCCTCGACTTTCAGCTGAATTATCGCTGTGAGTCCATATCCAAGCTTTTCATATTTGATTGTTGGAGCATATCCTGTGATCACTCCTCTTTCTTCCAATCCAAATAGATGCCTCGAAATGGTTGCCACTGAAACACCCACTCTTTCTGACAAAGTTCTAAAACTAGCTCTCCCATCCTCAAGTAGTTCATTTATTAACTTTGAATCAAGATTTTCATACGTCATCACCTAAATATACGGGTCATTCTTATTAAAATGCACCGAATGGTCATTTTTATCTTAAAATATCATCCGTGCGCAAACCATAAAATTTTATTATGTTACATACACTATAATAACCACAGATTAAAATGACAAATGGACATTCTGATTCCGAACTGGCTAAAATCGGCCCGTCGGAACAAAAAATTCTAGATAGTATTCAAAAAAATAACATCGATTTCTTGCGACTACAATTCGTCGATATACTCGGTGTAGTAAAAAATATAGCAATTCCTGCTAATCAAGCAGAAAAAGCATTCACAGAAGGTATCTATTTTGATGGTTCCTCTATAGAAGGCTTCACCCGGATACAAGAGTCTGATATGCGCCTCGTCCCTGACTCTTCAACCTACGAAGAACTTCCCTGGAGAAAAGATGAGAATGGTAGAGGTGCCGCTAGAGTCATTTCTGATGTACGTCGAATAGACAACACACCATTCGAAGGAGATTCCCGAACTACTCTTCAAAACTCTCTTGAAAAAGCAAAGAAACTGGGATTTGATCTAAACGTTGGAATTGAGCCTGAATTTTTCCTTCTAAAAACAAACGAAGGAAACCCTTCTCTAGACACACACGATGTAGGAGGTTATTTTGATATAACTCCTGCCGACCTAGGTCCTTCAATTCGCAGGGATATGGTCTATACTCTGCAAAAACTTGGGTTTGAAATAGAAGCAAGTCATCACGAAGTCGCAGAAGGCCAGCATGAAATAGATTGGAAATATGCTCCAGCTCTCAAGACGGCAGACAATGTTGTGACATTCAAAGCCGCAGTAAGAGCTGTTGCACACCAACACGGTTTATATGCTACTTTCATGCCAAAACCCATCTCTGGTATAAACGGATCAGGAATGCATACTCATATGTCTCTATTTGAAGGCGGAACGAATGCTTTCTTTGATAAAGATGGAGAATTTGGCCTTTCTGATATAGCTAAACATTACCTAGCGGGTTTGCTAGAACACGCACCAGCTCTAACCGCAATTTGCAACCCTATAGTTAATTCCTACAAACGCCTCGTCCCGGGATATGAAGCCCCAGTCTACATAGCTTGGAGTGATGTCAACCGATCTGCACTGATCAGAAAACCAGCTTCGAGAACTGCCGCAGGGACCCGCGTGGAACTTAGATCTCCCGACCCATCTGCCAATCCATATTTAGCTATAGCCGCAATGCTAGAGGCAGGATTAGATGGTATCAATCGAGAACTAGAAGCCCCCGAACCAGTCCGTGAAAATATCTACGATTTCGATGCCAAAAAACAAGAAGAATACGGTATAAAAACACTTCCAAGCAATCTAGGAGATGCTATAGATGCCCTCGAAGCAGACGAAGTTATTTGCAATGCACTTGGGCCTCACATAATCGAAGCATATACCACTACCAAACGTGCAGAATATGCAGATTATTTGGTTTCTGTTTCCGAGTGGGAACATAACCGATATCTACGCACTTTCTAAATCAATTAGTTTCCTGTAGCCTCGTATATCTCAGAAACTGTAGCATTTGTTTTCAATGTAGTTCCCCCATAGTGGGTTCTTGAAACCTCAAAACCCACATCTGATAAACATTGCACAAATATTTCCATGGAGGGCGCAGGGCGCTTCCACAGTCGACATAATTTATGCTGGTCATAGTGTGTAGGAATTTCTAGTTCCTCTAATAACCTTGAAAATATTTTTTGCGCCCTATGGGCCATACCCATTTCTTCTGTTAGGTTTCCCTCAACCCTGCCTACAAAATCTTTGCTGGCTGTATTTCCCAACCAAATTGGACCAGAAGTTGTCATTTTTGTACTGCCACACGAAGGACAAATAGAAGGTGGAAACGAAATCAAACCATCTTGAGTATCCCGATGCAAACAAGAGGTACAGTGATGCAAGTATCCTATTTCCTCCAACGATTCATTTGCTCTTGACACTCTCCTTTCTATTTCTACATACACCCTATAATAATGGCGAGTAGCATGGCATAATATGGGATTAATTCCAATATCATATCGCGCAGCCATTCGTGCCATCAAAGAAAGAAGAACTCTAATTCCTACTTCTGCATGGTATTCCGTTTTCCGAGGAATGGAACTATATCTCCGAACACCCGCCTGGAAATGTGCACCACAAAGAGGTGCTGTGTCGGTCGCAGTCACACAAATCAAACGCTTAGCCCCTCTGAATGCACTATCCAAAAAAGAAATCGGGCTTCCAAATGGGTCTATGTCCACCACGTCATATCTATTAAGACGAAGGACAATATTGACATCATTTTGATACACTTCTCCCGACAATCCATTCCTAGATAAATTAGATTTACACAATTCGACAGCATCTTCCTCAATATCCACTAATGTTACTTTCCAACCATCTGCAGCAGCCCTCACTCCTCTTATCCCGGTCGCAGCATTTGCATCTAGATATGTATCAACCCCCTCAACCCTGTATGCTCGCAACGCCGCTACTGTTATATCTCTATTTAGCTCCATATTCGGATTAAAAAACACATCTTTAGTTCTACCAGACACCGATGCAGACGGAACTATGGCTTCAATCCCTCCCTCTGAGACTGTATACATATATCCACGTCTGTGGCAAAACCTGAAAATCCATCGTTTATGGTTACTTGCCATCCTCTGTCCAACAAAGTTGCCAATTTATTTATTTTTATTACCCTGGAGCACTAACTACACCTTGTGCCAAAGCCCAGTGGAAAAAACAATTCCTCGCTACCTGAAAAACCCGCAAATTTTTACACAGAGTCATTACTACAGAAAAACGGGATTCGTGGACAAAAAGCCCTCGAAGCTATTCAAGAAGACAGGGTCAAACAATATCGAGATTTCACCGTAGTTGTCGGATATGATGACGAATATATCGTGGAAGACGGGATGTGTACCTGCAAAGGTTCAGAATACAATATCAAAAGCGACACGAATAAGAAATGTTGGCATTTATTGGCAGTAGATATAGCAGAAAGAACTGGAAGCATAGATTACCATGACATGTGGTATTCCGAAGTCCGAGATTTATTATGAATTTTTTTCAAAAACCAAAACCGTCTGAAATTTTTTGGTCCCTATTTCTATCAATCCCCGTTGGTATTGGTGTATCTTTGGCCATAATGAGAAGTACCGGGGGAAATTTAACAGAGCCACTAGTATTCGTACCGGGATTGCTTTCTTTTTTATTTATATTTTTAATCATTATCCTCAGTATTCTTACCCCTGAAGATTCCTCTTAAAATCTTTTTAGACTCATACACTTTGACAAACTTCAATAAAATTATGGAGAATTTTTAAACCAGTTTCTCCAGATTTCTCCGGGTGAAATTGTGTCCCAAAAATATTTTCTCTAGCAATCATACTAGCAAATTCCCCCCCATACTCTGTAGTTGAAACTACCGCAGAACTATCTTTTGGAACTGCATGATATGAGTGCACGAAATAAGCGTGCAATCCATCCACTCCTTTGACAATAGGATGATCTTGTACAATCTTCAACTCATTCCACCCCATATGCGGCACTTTTTCATTTCTAATTCTGATATTCTTACCTGGAATTAGATCCAGTCCCTGCACATCCCCTTGTCCTACACATTCTGCCTCTTCTGATTCTGTTAGTAACATTTGCATTCCTAAACAAATACCAAACATAGGAATCCCACTTTTTCCAATTTCAATAATACTTTTTTTGAGTGGTTCTGCATTTTCCATACCCTCTGAAAATGCTCCCACTCCTGGTAATACCACACCATCTGCGTGAGATATAATATCTATATCTGATGTTACAATCACATCCCCGCCCGAACGCTCAAAACCCCTTTTAACACTCCTCAGATTTCCTAACCCATAATCTATTATTGCTATTTTTACATCAGTCATGGATTATCTCCCACTTATTCTACTAGACTAACAATCCACAAAAGGATTATGCACAGAAATCATACCCACAATACTTCTACTTCGCCCCTTTCATTTTTAATCCAACCAACTCCACAGCTTTTGAAATTGCAGATTCAAAAATCACTTTTTGGTTTGGATTATAGAGAGTCGCAGCGGGGTGAATACAAATCAGAATAGACCGATCCACTCCCTCAATGTTCGCTAATTCTACTTCGCCCGCTTCTTTTGTAACTAGTACTTCCCTTTGAAGTAAATGTTCAGATGGAACTCGTCCCAGCGCAACAATCAATTTAGGATCTACAAGTGCAATTTCGGTGTACAGATGGTTCTTGCAATTAGAAAGTTCTTTTTTGGATGGATTTCTGTTTTCTGGGGGCCTACAACGAACACAATTAGTGATTCTAACATCTCCTCTTGAAATACCATTTTCTTGTAAGCTTCTATCAAGAACAAGGCCACTTCTCCCCACGAATGGCTTTCCGCTTATGTCTTCTTCTCTACCTGGACCTTCTCCTACAAATAATATCTCCGCGTTCATTTTTCCATCCCCATTAACAATCATAGTCCGTGAAGAAACCAATGCGGGGCAACGCTCACATGAGATCACTTTCGATCCCCTCATATCCTCCATATACTTTACTAGTTGTACTGACAGTTTATGAACTCTATCCCTATTAAACAACCATCAATCGAATTTGACCCAAACAATCCAAAAAAATACTTATATATGGCAATTGGTTTCGCCGCCCTCTTCATGGCATATGTTGGAGTCATAACTCCTGGAATACCGTTCACTGGATTTCTGATTATTGCAGCTTGGGCCTTTGGGAAAAGTTCCAAAAAATGGCACAACTATCTCTACACCCACTCAATCTTTGGACCCTTTCTTCACAATTGGGAAACTGAGCGGGTATTCCCTCGAAAAGCACGGTATATAATGATGCTATCTATGTGGTTCAGCTCCACCATTGTTTGGATTACCACAAAATCCATAGCCTTTACCGGTGCCGTAGTTCTCATCATGATACTAGCCATACTTTGGACTAATAGATACCCCGAATCCCCTTCAATCAATACGATGTGACTCCAATGGACGTTTGTAACCTCACGCATGAATCCACCATTTTTACTTCCAACGCGTATTTGATTTTCGGAGAAAAAACCACTCTTGTAGATGTAGGTTCTGACCCCAACACTCTTGAAAAAATTTATCTCCATACCTCCAAAATAGATTCTATAGTTCTGACCCATCAACATCCCGATCATGTTGGATCTTTACATGATATCATGGATGCTTTTCGACCCGATCTACATTGCTATGCAGATCATCCTTTGCAAACATCAAAACTTACCAATGGCCAAAAAATATTCATGGGCGACGATTGGTATACGACTCTCCACACTCCTGGACATTCCAAAGACCATTTGGTTTTTTTGAATCATAATTCCATTTTTACAGGAGATATAGTCGTCTACAGTGACCAAGCGTTCCATCGTGGTAGTTTCGGACGCACCGATCTACCTGGCAGTTCCCGAGAGGATTTAATATCTAGTATAGAGCTAATATTATCCAATTCCCCTCAAGATTTAAGGAATATGTACCCAGGCCATGGCCCGATGTTCCACGGAGATGTTTTGGAAGTAATCTCTAAAGCCCTGGCTAGAGCCAAGAAACGAGAGCCAAAATACAAACCAGAGGGATAACTCCATTCTGCAATTAAACTAACCAGCAGCTTGGCGTTCTCTTCTTCTAACACGCAACCCGGTATATCCACATTTACGGCAAGCCTTCGCTTTCTGTGGATTTCGGGCATTACAACGCATACAAATTTTCTTTTGCAACATGCGTTTCTCTGCTTGTTCAAAGCGCGCCATAGCCACACGTATAGTCTACCACAATTAAAAACTTTCGAGTCCCATCGGGGCTTCTAAACAACATTTTATTCAAGACAAGTACAATTCTTGGACATTTACCACATCTTCTGAAGTTAAACAAGACGCATATGATTCTAAAGGCTCTTCATTAAGTGTTAAAAAATTCAGTCCCCATCGGAACTTAGATAGTACCTTTCTAGATTGTTCTTTCTCACCTAAAATAAACAAAGAGGCCGCTATAGCCTCCACTGTTGTAAGTTTAAACGGCTTTCCATAGTTCACGGGATTGGCTGCGACTAGAAATGGTAGCGCCCGGTGGATACCTTTCATAGAAAAACTACCAACCCCTGCAGTTTCCCAGGAACAATCCAACGCCACCAATTTGTACGGATATTTATAATCGGCAGGAGACAACGCCTTTTCCGAATACGGATTAAGGATTATGCCATATGGTGTTGACTTATTATCTCTATGTAATTCAGCCAACCCGAAACGTGAAAGCTTTCTAGCCGTGCATTTGCTTGGATCGTCGTCACCTTCATATCGAATATGGATTTCCACAGCTTGACTATATATCCAGAAGTACCAAAAGAGAATCGAAGGAAACCCCATTTCGAACCCTCAATTTTTTGTCTGTACACAGCTTTCTTTTTTCATGGATTGGGCACTCATAAGCGCAACGGCTTTATTTATGGTTTCAATGACTTTCTCCCCTGGACCCAACAATTTACTTTGTGCAGCACATGGGTCTCAACACGGAATCCGAAACACTTTGTCATTGATGATAGGAATGTTTTTTGGATTCACGGTTTTAGCACTCATAATTGGAATCGGAGCCGTTTTCATTGAACAGAATGCCAATATACTCCAAATACTAGTCTACGCTGGCGCATTGTATATTGCATACCTCTCCTATAAAATAGCGTTCTCATCCTCCGTATCCACCGACGAATCTACTCAACTACTTGGTTTCTCTACAGGTCTTTTCTTACAACTCGTAAATGGGAAAGCATGGATCCATTTCATTGTTTTAATGACCACCTTTGCAACTCAATTCGCCCCTGGCTATGGAGTAAAAATCTTGTTCGTTTTAATCAATTCCACATTGGGTTTCACAGCCCTATGTACATGGGCATTTGCCGGAACGTTACTTCGTAAACTATTCAATACACCTGGACAAGTTCACACCTTGAATTTGCTGCTGGGACTATCACTTTTCTCCGTGGCAATCTGGATCGCATTTTTTCAGTAGATCCAATTAAAAATCCAAACACTTGATATCTCCGTATCTCAAAGACTAACTAATGCAAAGGAGAGACATTCTATTAGGAATTGGAATTGCAATCTCTGGGTGTCTCGGTACAAGTGAAAATAACAAATATGAACCAGATTTAGACCCCTTCGATGGATACCCTCCTCTGCCCGCTCAAATTCCCCCTCGACAATTCTTTGACCCCACTACTTTTGATGTGGCTAAAGTCAACTCTCAAACTATCCCTCTAGCACCCCTCAAAACAGTCTATAATTGGCACCAAAGAGGAGAAGCCCGTTTTGTCGACTCAAGATCTCAAACACAATACGAACGATCACACATTCTAGGATCTATACTAAGCCCCGCACCATCTGGAATTGGATCCTCAGACCCCACTTCATATTGGCCAAAAAACGATAGAATTGTGACTTATTGTGGATGTCCACTTCATCTCTCCACATTAAGAGCAGCTAGCTTATTGAATTCTGGATTTACAAACGTTTACGTACTCCAAGATGGATTTTGGGAGTGGCACGATAGACGATATCCTCTGGCTGGAAATGATCTAAACCTTGCGCCCAAAATTTGGATTCTTCACGGAAAAACAGACCCCTCTTTTTCTGGAAAAACAGTTTGGATACGCGAGTTACAATCGGGACAAGTAGAGGCAACTATGATTCAAACCAATGGCGAATTTAAGTCTGACATACGATTTTCAAATATCTCTCTCACAACACCCATTTCAATTGAGGCCCCTCATCGAACCATAGTTAGCCCTCTCTCTGCATTAATTGACACAACAATTGAAATCTAGTTTCTCAAACCTGCACCAACTGCACTCTCTCCTATCGGATCACTACCTTCAATTCTTTCCAATCCACCCATATATGGACGCAATACTTGTGGTATTTCCACAGTCCCATCTGCATTCTGATAATATTCTAGAATCGCAACCATGACCCTAGGAAGTGCCAAACCTGAAGCATTTAACGTATGGATATAATCTGCCGATTCATGACGCTTCGGACGATACCTCAATCCTGCCCTACGCGCCTGGAAATCTTCAAAATTAGATGCAGAAGAAACCTCCAACCACCGACCATCATTTTTTTCTTCATTATTCCCTATCGGTGTCCAAATTTCAATATCATAAGTTTTAGCCGAGGAAAATGTCAAATCTCCTGTACAAAGGGAAATTACCCTATATGGCAATTGTAGTTTCTTGAGCACTTCTTCTGCATCATTCACTAACAACTCAAGCTGTTCATAACTTGAATCTGGCCGGGTAAAATTAACCAATTCAACTTTATTGAATTGATGCACTCTAACAATTCCTCTAGTTTCTGTACCATGTTCTCCCGCTTCCCTCCGAAAATTAGGAGTGTAAGCCTGATGCTTTATTGGTAGATCCTCATCAAGTAAAATCTCTTCAGAGTACATATTTGTAACCGGGACTTCTGCAGTTGGACATAGCCACAGATCTTCTCCTTCAATTTTATAAGCATCATTGACAAATTTTGGAAACTGCCCTGTCCCCGTCATAGATGCAGATGATACCGGGATTGGAGGGATTAATTCAATATATCCCTGTTCTCTATGGATATCTAGCATCAGTGAAATTAAAGCATGTTCCAACCGCGCACCTTCTCCTTTCAAAAAATAAAAACCCGACCCTGTAGTTTTTGCACCTCTCATCTCATCAATTATGTCCAACCTAACTCCTAGATCATAATGGGGAACAATATCCTCTGGAAATTCTCTTAAATTTTCAAATCCCACCCGGCGAATCTCAACGTTATCTGATTCATCCATTCCCGTCGGGACACTTTCATGTGGCACATTCGGTAATTCCAATAACCCTTTCTTTAATTCTTCTTCTAGAGCTTTCGCATTTTCTTCTAGCTTTTCTAATTCTACTTTCAACCCCGACGATTGAGCTATGGCTTTCTCAGCAGCCTCATTTTCCCCTTTACTTTTAAGATTTCCAATCAACGTTGAAACCTTATTCCTTTCATGCCGAAGATCGTCACATTGGGCCTTCATAACTCTCCATTTCTCATCTATTTGAAGCAATTTTACCACTACTTCTCCTTCTCCCATATTCCTATTTTTGATGGCCTCTTTTACTATCTCCGAATTTTCTCTAAGATATTGTCTAGCCAACATATTCCTACATTTAACAACGAGTGCTTAAGGAAAACAATATCGGGTTGTCACTACTAAAAACCCGATAATATATACTTAAACAGAAAATAAAGTAAACATAAAACCCAGTTTTACCATGGAAAACCGTCCCACTCACAAAAAACAAACTGCCAACGCTTTTGGAAATAGGGCAAACTCTTATCTCTCTAGTAAAATCCACCGTGAGGGAGATGATTTAGATATCTTAGCCAATTGGTCAAGAGGCTCTCGACTCGCACTCGACATAGCCACTGGAGCAGGACATGCTGCCAATGCGATTTTCCAAAAAAATTCCTCTCACTCTCGTGTTATAGCTATCGACATATCTCCTAAAATGGCACACACAGCTCTATCTGCATATCCTATCTTGGAAGTGGCGGTCTCCGACGCAGAATCTCTACCTTTCCACGATGATTCATTTGATACCATCGTTTGCAGAATTGCAGCACACCATTTTCCCAACCCCCGTCTGTTCCTTGAGGAAGTCTCTCGAGTATCAAATTCTTCCGGTGTTTTTCTATTTGAAGACAACGTAGCTCCCAATACCCCTTTTCTCAACACATTCCTCAATACCGTTGAAAAATTGAGAGATCCCACCCACATTCAAAGCCACACAGTAGATCAATGGACAAGTTGGATTGAAGAGCAAGAATTTAACATAGAATCTGCCACCGTCCTGAAGAAGGATATTCCCTATATTCCTTGGACTACCCAATCTAATACATCTAAAGATAACCTGACAAAACTCAATGAACTTTTCATTAATGCTCCACCTGAAGCAAAAACACTTTTTGACATAAAAATTACTAATGGATCTGTGGAATCTTTTTCAAATCTGAAACTTTTGCTAAAAGCCACTCGATTGAATCAATAACTATACCTTCTCCGCCAGAACCAACTACTCTATGGTGCGCGTGACAATCTGGAATGAATACCACTGTGAGCGAGATAATTCATCAGCAGGGGAACTTTACCCCTCTGGGATTCATAATTTTATAGCTAACTTTCTCACCGAATCTGGGTATGTCACCACCACTGCAACCCTGGACTCTCCCGAACACGGACTCCCTTCTGAATTATTAGACCAAACAGATGTACTGCTTTGGTGGTCCCATAACAAAAATGAATTATTAGACGACTCCATCGCAAAACGTGTGACAAAAAGAGTGTTGGATGGAATGGGATTTATAGTACTTCACTCGGCATTGCGCTCCAAACCATTCCAATTGCTCATGGGAACTTCGTGCCGATTAAAACGAAGAAATGCAGATGAAATCGAGCGCGTTTGGATAGTTGACCCCGGGCACCAAATAGTCCAAAACCTCACCTCCGAGTATATAGAATTCCCACAATCTCAGGTCTTCGCCGAACCATTCGATATACCTAGACCCGACGACCTAGTATTGGTTAGTTGGAACGAAGGAGGCGAAGTTTTTCGAAGTGGGTGTTGCTGGAAAAGAGGAAATGGAAACATATTCTTCTTGGGACCTGGGCACGAAACGCATCCTGTATATCACAATCAAGACATTCAATTGATTATCAAAAATGCTATTGATTGGGCCACACCGAAAAACTCACCTCCTGTTCAATACGGAAAAATGAGTGGGGCAACAAATTCCGAATCTAATCAAAATTAACGAGGATTTTTTTACCTTCCATCCCCATTAAGCATCATGGATCACGAGGCAGAAATCCGAGGAATTGGAATCAGTTGGTGCGAATCTGGAATGGCAACTCCCGTAGTACTTTTAACAGCCAAAGATAGATACGTTCCCATCTTTATTAGCCCCGACCAAGCACAATCCATTCAGTTCGAATTGCAAGGAGAAAGGAGCACCAGACCACTTACTCACGATCTGTTACTAGAAATCATAACCGAACTAGGAGGTGCACTTGACAAAATCATTGTAGATGACCTTTCTGGAGGAACTTTCTACGCTAAAATTCATCTTCAACGTTACACCGATGGAAAATCCCATCCGTTTGCATTCGATGCTCGGCCTTCTGATGCGATCGCTCTAGCGGTCCGAGCAGATTGTCCAATCCTTCTTTCAGAATCAGTGTTAGATGCAGCAGGACAGTCCATTGGCGATTTCATATTACAAGAGTTTGGGAGTACTGGGTGGGAGTAATTCCTACAATACTCACTTGTATACTTTAATAAACTGTATGCACTAATTACTATATAGATGAAATTCAGCTATCCCTGGCAATTCATTGGACGCAGATCTGCAATGATGGCAAAAAATGGAATGGTTGCAACAAGCCAACCATTGGCAGCCCTTTCTGCCCTCCGCGTGTTAGAGAATGGTGGGAATGCAGCAGACGCAGCTGTAACCGCAGCTGCAGTACTCAACGTCGTCGAACCCCACATGTCTGGTATTGGAGGGGATATGTTCGCTCTAGTACATTTCAATAACCAATACCAAGCGTATAATGGAAGTGGCGGTGCCCCTGAAGAAGCCAATTTATCACTATGCCAAAATCTAGCCTCTGAACAGAAAACCGAAAGTGAGTTTCAAAATCTCGACACCCAACCAACCGAAGACGAGCTTAAAATGCCCACAAAAGGTGGACTTTCTGTAACAACCCCTGGTGCTTTAGCAGGGTGGAACGATCTACTAGAAAAATATGGTACAATTTCCCTTTCGGAAGCATTTGAACCCGCAATCAAATATGCAAGAGATGGTTTCCCAGTGAGTGAATATATTTCTTGGCAATGGTCTTTTGCTTCAAATAGAATTACTCCCTACCCTAAAACTGCACTCACTTATCTCCCCGGTGGTTCCCCACCCACCCCTGGAGACATCTTTTCCAATACTCAGTTAGCCGATACATTTGAGCTAATCGCTAAACACGGTATTTCAGAATTTTACAACGGAAACTTAGGAAAAAATATGGTTGAAGCCGTACAAAAAGATGGTGGACTCTTATCTCGATCAGACCTCGAAGAACATGAAGGGGCTTGGTGCGATCCAATTTGTACTAATTACCGTGGAATCGATATACTTGAGGCTCCCCCAAATGGCCAAGGACTGATAGCACTTGAGGCGATAAACATTGCCGAAAATTTTGACCTTCCACCTTCTATCACAGACCCCGACCGGATCCACACACTCGTTGAGACCTTCAAGATAGCAGTTTCAGATGGGCACAAATACATCTCCGATCCTGCCATGGTGGATATCCCCATGAAAAAAATGCTATCAAAAAAATACGCACAAAAACGAGCTCAAGAAATAGGAGAATCTGCTAGTTCTTATATTCCTAAAGCCGGTCCAAATGGCAACGATACAATTTACATTTCTGTAGTCGACGGTGATGGAAATGCAGTTTCATTTATCAACAGCATTTTCATGGCTTTCGGAAGTGGACTCTCTTCAAATGGTTTCTTAATTCACAATCGAGGATGTTCATTTAGCTTAAATCCAACACACGCAAATTGCATCTCTCCTCATAAAAGACCATTTCATACCATAATACCTGCCATGCTTCAAAAAAATGGAGAGTTCAAGGCGTCTTGGGGTGTCATGGGTGGCTCTATGCAACCACAGGGACATCTGCAAGTCTTGCTATCTTTAGTAGACCTGGGTCTCAATCCTCAAGCTGCAATGGATGCCCCTCGATTTAGATGGGTAAATGGAAATACAATTGCCCTAGAAACTAGCCGTATCCCCAATAGTACCGTTGCTGCACTACGCAAAAAAGGGCATGATGTTCTGGAAGAACATCTCTTCTTCAACCCCAGAGAACATTTTGGAGGTGGGCAATTTATTTATTCAGATAAAAATGGCACTCTCATCGGAGGATCTGATCCTCGCAGAGATGGGATTGCAATTGGATACTAATTCGATTTTATCCATCATTGCTCCAGTTTAAACACTTGCCATTCCTAAAATAATCGATAAAGTTTCCTGAAATGTCCCTTCTCCCAACTTCTTTTAAAGATAGACCAGAACTCGAGCGAACCGCTTCTTTTCTTTACGGTGTAAGTGCCCTTTCCATGATGGGTGTGACGTTTATCTCACCCGTCTTTCCCCTGATGTTTCTAGAAATAGGAATGACCGAAATGGATATGGCAAACATGATCGCATGGTTCACATTTCCCGCTCTTATTTTCATACCTCTCTGGGGTTTCATCGCTGACCGTTTCCAAAGGAAAATAGTCCTTGCAGTTTCTCTATTACTTTTTGGTGTCTGTGGGACTGCTATCTTTTTCACAGATAATATGCAAACAATACTCTTGTTACGATTTGCACAAGGAATTGGAGTCAGTGGAATCATGCCCATGTCCGGCACTATAATTGGAGACATGTTTTCCAAACAAACTGATCTTGAAGTTGGAGCTCAAGGTTTGCGAGTGGTTTCTATAAACATAGCCAAATTTTTCTACCCAGTCGTAGGAGGTCTCTTGGGGGGGATAGCTTGGAATTTACCTTTCTTGTTTTTCTTCATAGCCATACCTGCTGGATTATATACTCTCAAATATATGCCCGAAATGGGAACTGAAGAAAAAGAACCGCGTACAACTTCTTTTGTCTATTTCTATTCATTGTGGAAGGCCCTGTTTAATTGGTCTGTCGTAATCTCCTATGCCGTAGTTTTCATGAGATTTTTCATCAAATACGGTGTCTACACATTCTTACCATTGATGGTATTAAAATACGGTATGTCTTCCGGAGAGGCTGGACTCGTTTTCAGCATGATGAGTTTAGGACTCGCGGCAGTAGCCACCCAAGTCAAGCGTCTAGCAAATAGCAGATTCGAGATCAAATATATAGTTTTGGCCGGTATGATTTTTATAGGAATAGTTTCAATTGGTTTCAGTCTCGCAACTTCTCTCATTTCTTTCTTACTTGTTGGCCTTCTTTATGGTATAATGGAAGGATTCGCAGCAGGTCTGGAAACTAGCCTACTGACCCAAAATACTTCTCGAGACATCAGGGCTGGGATAGTTTCAATTGGATCTTGGATCCGAAATCTAGGAAAAACAATATCCCCTTTATTCTTCCTTTATGTTGCTACCCACCCTGAATTATTCATTCCCCTATCTCGTATCCCCATTTTAAACTTGGATCCTGCAACCATAGTGGGGCCCGACCAAGGATTTATCATCACAGGACTGTTGGGCACTCTTGCCGGTGTTATACTAGCAGTATTAATCACCCTTTCTTGGGCAATCAAAAAAATAAATTCTCCCTCTTAATTAGCTCAAACCCCCTCACTATTCCCTCCTGTCAAATATCGAGAGTGTTAAGTTCATCACACGCACGCCTCATTCCATGAAGGCGACCGCAAGAGCCCATCCCATCCAAGGACTCATAAAATATCATGGAATGCAAGACCCTATACTCCGGCTTCCTTTCCACGATAGCATTAGCGTTTGCACAGCCCCGAGTAGTACTACTACTACCGTGGAATTTGATTCCACTCTAAAATCAGATCAATATTCCATCGACGGAAAAAATCTCCAAGGGCGATCAGCTGAACGTGTAAAAGCAGTTGTAGACCGGGTACGCGAATTGGGCGACATTTCTCACCATGTAAAACTTGAAAGTACAAATTCATTTCCTTCTAATATAGGACTTGGATCTTCTTCATCTGGTTTTGCAGCAGCAGCTTTGGCTTTGTCATCAGCAGCCAATCTAGATCTTTCTTTGGAAGAAATTTCTACTATCGCCAGACGTGGGTCCAGTTCTGCAGCACGTTCTGTGACCGGAGGATTTTCCATCTTACGTTCAAGTGAAAACGATCTTGAATGTAAATCATACCAAATTGAAGATGGTTTCTCTGATGATTATCGAATCATTGTCGCAATTGTTCCTGCCCATAAAGAAACAGAATCTGCCCACGCAGAAGCCACTGAAAGTCACATGTTTCAAGCAAGAGTAAAACATGCAGAATCTCAAATATTCAACGCACTAGATGCAATAGAAATCGGAGATTTTGATGGTATCTTCTCACTTGCAGAATTAGATTCTATTTCCTTGGCAGCAACTACCATGACAGGCCCAAAAGGATGGATTTACTGGAAGCCAGAAACCCTATCGATTTTTGAAAATATCCGCGCCTTGAGAGAAGAAGGTTCAGATGCATATTTTTCAACTGATACTGGTGCAACAGTTTATATCAATACGAGGGAAAAATATGTTTCTCAAATCTCAGATTCTATATCCGATCTGGGAATCGAGACAAAAACATGGCACATGGGGGGTCCTGCAACCCTCTTAGATAGCAAAGAAGATCTGTTTTAATTTTCAAAAATATAGTCTGTTTCTTCATACCCCTCTCCATCTCCCTTCCCCCTGTACCTTCCACCATTTCTTCCTTCTCCACTTGCGAGTTTAACCATCGGTTTTATAATCACATCCGGGTCGTGATTCATATTCTTCAAAGGATCTTCCACAAAAGCAGCTTCGCTGGTTCTAACCCCTCCAGGGGGAGGTGTAAATACCAATGAATCCACGGGAGTGTTCTTCAGTTCCAAGGACAATGTCCAATGAAAACCCTCTGCCCCAAACTTAGACGAAACATACGGACTTCTTTTGACTCTTCCTTTTTTACCATGTCCTGATGTGACGTGAATTATTCTTCCACTTTTTCTATTTAACATACTTGGAAGCACAGCTCTAGTACATAAGAAACATCCGCGCAAATTGGTGTTTATCACTTCATCCCATAATTCAAGAGGAACTTCCGCAACTGAGTATTCTTCACCCACTAGTGTCAATTGCTTCACGCCTGCATTGTTAACTAGAACATCCGCCCCCCCAAATTCCTCCGATATTTTAATTAAACGTTCCACATCATTTTCATTCCCCACATCGGCAACAACGGGAATTGCTTCTCCCCCTCCCTCAATTTTTTCTACTGATTTTTCCAGTTCTTTCCTATCTATATCTCCACAAATTACGGTTGCTCCTTCTTTAACAAAACCCACGGACATAGCTTCTCCCAATCCTGCAGCAGCACCTGTCACAATAATTACCTTATTCACAAGCTTCATACAATTCTCTCTGCAAGGAACTCACGTAACAATTGCGACAGAGGATGCTTTTATGTTTTGAGACAGGTTATACACTATGACACAATCAATTGGATTCGTTGGTTTAGGGATAATGGGTCTCCCTATGGCAAAAAATCTATTAAATTCAGGATATTCTGTAATCGGCTATAATCGATCCAAACCTAGATTACAAGAATTCGCTAAAGCCGGAGGAACGCCCGCAAAAACAATAAAAGAAGTCGCAGAAAATGCACAAATAGTTATCACTTGTTTACCCAATTCACAATCAGTCTCTGATGTAATTTTCCAAAAGGGAGGCCTATTAGAAGGATTTCAAAATGGAAGTACACTCATAGATTGTTCTACCATATCTCCCAAGACCACTGTAGAAATCGCAGAAAAACTCACCAATTCTGGTGTCTCTCTACTTGATGCTCCTATTTCTGGAGGCGAAGAAGGTGCAATTAATGGTTCTCTCTCTATCATGGTAGGTGGGGATTCCGACCTCTTAAGTCAACATATGGATGTTTTCAAATCAATGGGAACTACAATAACCTATTGTGGAAAGAGTGGTGCGGGACAAATAGCTAAAGCATGTAATCAAATAATCGTTGCATCCCAGATGGTCGGTGTCAGCGAAGCGGTACTTCTCGCAAAAAAAGCTGGGGCAGATTTAGATTCTGTCGTTTCTGCAATTTCACAGGGTGCAGCTAGCTGTTGGACACTTACAAACCGTGCCCCTGACATGATCAAGGGAGATTTCACTCCGGGATTTTTCGCCGAATACCAATATAAAGATCTCTGCATTGCAGTCGACTCTGGAAGGGAATTTGGCTCCCCCATGCCTCAGACTATGGTAGCACATGAATTATACAAATCCATGGTTGAAAATGGCATGGGAAAAGATGGAAATTCTGGAGTTTTACAAATATTAGAACTACTTGCTGGAACCACCAATAGAGCTATTTAATTCCCTTTTCCTATCCTACCCAACTCTTATGCAAGAAGTCTCCTAAGAACATAATTTAAAATTCCACCATGTTCGATGTATTTCACCGCAGCGGGTGTATTCACTTGGGCTACAACTGAAAATTCTACTTTATTTCCATCCTCTTTCTCAGCAATGACTTTTAATCTTTGACCAACAGCTACCCCCGATTCTAGTCCTACTATATCATACTTTTCTGATCCATCAAGGCCCAGTTCCATTCGCGATTCTCCTTTTTCAAATTGAAGTGGGAGCACTCCCATTCCTACTAAATTATCTCTAAATATCCTTTCATAACTTTCTGCAATTGTCGCGCGTATTCCCAAGAGATCTGATCCCTTCGCCGCCCAATCTCGACTAGAGCCTGCTCCAAATTCTTTCCCTGCAAGAACAATAAGTGGAATTCCTTCTTCGTGATAGTGTCTACTAGCATCATAGACACTTGAAACCTCTTGAGAAATAAAATCTAATGTGTAACCACCCTCTGTCCCTGGGACCAATTCATTCTTAATTCTGACATTAGCAAATGTGCCTCTCATCATTACCTCATGATTCCCCCGTCGCGATCCATATGTGTTAAATTCATATGGAGACAAACCCTGATCTGAAAGCCAAATACCCGCAGGGACACTACCCCCAAATGGACCTGCTGGACTAATGTGATCTGTCGTAACAGTATCTCCTAATACCAACAAACAACGCGCGTTCTTTATATCTTCTGTACCTGGGGGATCTGAAGAAAAGTCTTGGAAAAATGGAGGTTCTCGAATATATGTAGATTCAGAATCCCACTCATAATTCATTCCTTTTGGTGCAGAGAGCTGTTCCCATTTTTCATCTCCCAGGAATACCTCTGAATATTTCTGTTGGAACATAGAAGGATCTAAATTTTCACTCACAGTCTTGTTTATTTCTTCGTTACTAGGCCAGATATCCGCTAAATAAACTGGATTCCCCTCTCGATCTTCTCCCAGTGGTTCTGTTTCTAAGTTGATGTCCATTCTACCTGCAAGACCATACGCCACAACAAGAGGGGGACTAGCAAGATAATTTGCCCTAATTTTCGGATGAATTCGCGCTTCAAAATTTCTATTACCACTCAAAACACTCGTTGTCCACAAACCATTCGCGTCAATGGCCCCTTCTAAACTTTCGGGCAGGGGACCCGCGTTCCCAATACATGTTGTACACCCATATCCCACAATATGATAACCTAATTCTTCGAGCGGAACGAGCAAACCCGATTCTTTCAGATATTCTGTGACAACTTTGCTACCTGGAGCTAGACTAGTTTTGACATGAGGTGGTATTTCGAGACCCAATTCCACAGCCCTTTGAGCCAGAAGTCCCGCCGCTACCATGACCGTTGGATTCGACGTATTTGTACAACTAGTAATTGCACTTACCACGACGCTACCATGTCCAATTGAAGAACTCCGTTCTCCTTCTAACTCAACCAAAATTTCTTTTGATGTCTCTTTTTCCCCAACTTCAGATTCAAGTAAATCTTCGAAGTGATTCCTCATCTCATTCAACAACACCCTATCTTGCGGACGTTTTGGTCCGGCTAGGCTAGGTTCTATTGTTGATAAATCTAGCTCCACAATTTCTGTATATTCCGGCTCTTGCTCTCCAAATAATCCCTGCTCTTTTAGATATGCCTCGACTAATCGAATATGCTTTTCATCCCTCCCCGTTAACCGAAGGTATTCTAGCGTCACGTCGTCCACTGGAAATACGCTAATAGTGGACCCTTGTTCTGGAGCCATATTCGAAATAGTGGCCCTATCTGGAACTGACAACGTCTTGACAGCTGGACCAAAGAATTCTACAAATCTATCCACCACGCCCACACCTCTTAAAATTTCTACTATATACAGAACCAAATCTGTCGCTGTAGCTCCTTGTGGCAATTCGCCCGTTAATTTAACTCCAACAACCTCTGGAAGTGTCATGGTTATGGGCTGTCCTAACATTGCAGCTTCTGCTTCAATTCCTCCCACTCCCCATCCTACTACTCCAATTCCCCCAATCATAGGCGTGTGACTATCAGTTCCCACAAGTGTATCTGGAAGTAGCCACTGATCCTCTCCCACCAAACGTGAGTGAACAACTTGCCCAAGATATTCTAAATTCACTTGATGTACAATCCCCGTTCCAGGAGGTACTACTCTAAAACTAGAAAATGCTTGCTGCGCCCATTTAAGAGCACGATACCGTTCACCATTTCTTTTATACTCCATCTCAACATTACGTTCGTACGCATCTTCCGATCCAAAGAAATCCACCTGGACACTATGGTCAATTACCAAATCACATGGAACTGCAGGTTCCACAATTGAAGGATCTTTCCCCGCTCTATGAGCAGCCGATCTAAGCGCTGCTAAATCCACAACTGCAGGCACTCCTGTTAGATCCTGCAACACAACTCTAGATGGACTAAATGGAACTTCCACGTCTGGAGTTTCAGGCGCCCACGACGCCGCATGTTTAACATCTTCGAAAGTTATTATCTCCTCATCCACATTCCGCAAAACAGCCTCAAGTAGAATTCGAATGCTAACTGGAAGGCTATTTAATTTACAAAGACCATCTTGTTCCAATGCTTTCAAGGATGCTATCTTATACACATCCCCCTCGAATTCAAAATCTCGTATTGCGGGTGGAGGATTTAGTTTTTCCATGGAGACCCTACGCATAGGTACTTTAAATAAATAGAGAAGTCCGTCTACTTCTCGCAAAACGAATAATAACCGCAAGAATCAGACCGATCCCTCCTAGAACAAGTCCAATTCTCACAAAAGTAATTGAAACCGTACCTCGATAAAGTAAAAACCCCATCAAAAATGGACCTGCTGCCTGGCCGAAACTTTGAGCAGCCATTGCGGCAGAAATAGTTCCCCCTCTAAGTTCTGGAGGTGAAAATTGCACCATGAGACTTTTCTGAATAGGCGCACTTACACTCGCACCTGCTGAAAAAATAACCAACGCAAGCATCAACACAATAAATGAACTAGATGCACCTATCATCGCCAATCCCACCCCTGTCGCGAGTAAACTAATCCCCAGCAAAACTAATGGATCAAATCTAGCCATTAAGCGACCCGATTGAGCCGCCCCGATAAGTGTTAAGACACCGTAACTTGTAACAATCACCCCTGCCTCGAACGCTCCATATTGGAACTTTTCTAAAACCAACAATGAAACGTATGCAAAAAATGCAAAGGACATCATAAACCGAATGACAAATGAAACACTTACTGCGGCTATGTCCAACCTGACGAGAGATTTGTACAATTTAGATATGTAGCCACTCCTCAACTCCTGCATAACTTCGATATCTGGTGGTAATATTCTCCAAGTCCATAGGGCCGCAAAAATAGCAACAAAATATAGAACAAACGGAGCTCTCCATGAAGCTATCAATAGGCCACTTGCAACCAATGGAGCTACAAGTGCCACAGATTGCATCCCCACTATCCGCACACCTTGTGCTGTTGCTTCCTGAATATCTGCGTAATAATCCCCTATCATTGCCACACTTACTGGCATTAATGCAGCAAAACCCATCCCCTGTATCACTCGCAAAATAAGAACTGTAGAAAACTCATTTACAAATCCTATAGTACCCCCTGCAACACCAAAAACAATAAATCCAAATACTATGACTCGACGCCGTCCAATTCTATCCGACAACATCCCCATCAATGGAACAAGAATAATGGAGGGTGCCGTATATGCAGTTATGAGCTCCCCCGCTCTCACTAGTGGCATCTCAAACACCAAGGTAACATCTGCAGCAATTGGACTTACGATATATACACCTGCCATCCCCACGGCAGCAGCAAGCATGACAACCTGCATTTCTTTATCCAAAAACACCGTGCCGCCCTTTCCAAATATTAATTCCAACCAACTCTCCAGTGTTTTTTCCATACTATCTTATCAGCAGCATAAGCATTTACCGTAGCGGCTTTCTCCACCGCAGTATATTTCTGAACATGGAAGGTCATCTATCCGACGGCGTCGTAGTTGTAGGAGAAGACGCAAAACAACGTTTTCACGATTCAAGAGGATATGGTATTCCAAAAAAAGGCAACGAAATTGAACTCGACCCAGTCGAAGCTGCTCATCTTCTACTTCGTGGGGATCTCGATAATATTGATGGAATGGATTTTATACAATTTATATCTGCACAAAAACCAGATTTTTCTGCTCAATTTTCCACATATCTCGATCTTCGATTTAGGGGGTTTCATTTAACTCCTGATGGCGCTTCAAATAATCTTTCTAGTTCAAACATAGACTTCACAGTCTACGAACGAGGAACTAAACCCCCTGATGGAGTCGTCAAATATGAATTACGTGTCATCGGAGAGCGTTCCACTATCCCCGCAGACCAACTTGGTGAGCACACCCTTGCAATCGTAGATGAAGAAGGTGAATTGACCTATTTCAACACGACTGAAATCGAACCAAATGGAAAAAAACAATTTTTCCCCCCTCCTTCCCAAGGAATATTACTAACTGATACAGTCTTACTCAAAAATCCAAATTCTACTTTCCACAAAGAAGGATTTTTTGGTCAGCACATACCCAACACTCCCCATATACAACTATCTCTAGTCGAAGCTGCTTATTTGTGCAATTGTGGATTGTTATCTATAAACGGGAATGTATTGCACCAAGGGCGTAAAACCGAAGGCGATCTATTTGACCACCGGTTATCTGTCTACACAGTTTTACGCAAACGTGGATTGATCCCAAAAACCGGATTTAAATTTGGGTTTGATTTCCGCGTTTACCAAGATTTTAACACAACTGAAAACGTGCTCCATTCCGAGTATCTAGTCAAAGTTATCAAAAGTGAACATGTTTTTTCAACCAAAGAACTATCTCTAAACGTCCGCCTTGCAGTAGGTGTGAGAAAACGAACACTTTTTGCAATTGTAGATGGGAGTAGTAATATCCGATGGGTCTTGGTGGAAAGGGTGACACCATGAATAACAAATCTAGTAAGGACGATAAGCACATTTCTATTGACCCCTGGGGGTCATCCACCATCGAAGATTACAACGATCTCTTCTCCCAGTTTGGAATCTCAAAATTCGAGCACTTCCTTCCTGATATTTCGCATCCCCACCATCTCATGCGCCGCGGTATAATATTCGGACACCGTGGATATCAATCCATTCTCGAAGCCATGAAGTCCAAAAGTCCATTTTCAGTCCTTTCAGGCTTTATGCCCACTGGAGATCCTCATATTGGCCACAAAATGGTTTTTGATGAGATCGTTTGGCATCAAAAACAAGGAGCAAAGGCCTATGGTTTAATAGCCGATCTCGAGGCACACGCAGCTAGAAAATTGAGTTGGAGCGAAATAGATGACCACGCTAGGAATTATATTTTAGCTCTTCTAGCATCTGGATTCGATTTAAAAACGGGAGAGATATATCGACAATCTGAAAATAAACGAGTTAAAGACTTGGCGTTTGAACTTGGCATCGAAACTAATTTTTCCGAAATGCAATCCATCTATGGTTTCTCTGGCAACACTGAAATATCCCATATCCAAAGTGTGTTAACCCAAGCTGCTGACATACTCTACCCTCAACTTGATCACCCACAACCAACTGTCATTCCTGTAGGCCCTGATCAAGACCCCCACCTAAGATTAACTAGGGATTTGGCATCCCGTTTGCGTTTATTCTCCGTAACAGAAGCATACGCAAGTTTCGAAGCAGATGCTGCAGAACTTGAATACCTTAAAGTAGCATTTGAAAATCTCTCATCCCTCCAAACTCCACTTCATTGCAATGACGTAGCCGAGTGGATTGAGAACGAAAACCAAGCAAGTGAAGCCCTTTCTACCATCACCAATAAACTTAAAGAAGCTTCAAAAGAAGAATTCTATCCCCGTATCCGAATAATCAATCACCGAGCAACTCCCGATCTACTCAAAGAGCTAGAATCTAAAATCTCTAAAAATAAACAAGTATACAAAGAACACATAGATGTTTTCGATGCATCTCACAATGATATCGATAATATGGTGAGAGAATTTGAAATAGAAAATGGTGGATACGGATTCTACCCACCTCTCTCCCTGTATCACCGATTCATGAGTGGTCTTACCGGCGGTAAAATGTCTTCTTCTCTCCCTGATAGTCATATCAGTCTGTTTGAAGCCCCTGAAAGTGGATATCAAAAAGTAAAACAATCTACAACTGGCGGAAGAGAATCTGCAGAACTCCAACGTGAGTTGGGCGGCGAAGCAGACAAATGTCCTGTATATGAACTATATGCCTATCTCTTAACACAAGACGATGATTCTTACGCACAACGAGTCTATGAAGAATGCACAAATGGAACTCGACTTTGCGGAGATTGTAAAGAAGAAGCAGCAAATTTAATGCGAGAATTCTTAAAGGATTATCAACAAAAAATAAAAGAAGTCGAACCACTCCTAGAACAATTAAATCCCAATACCCCCAACACCGAGGGACGCTCTTAAATGACCATCAAACTCCCGAAAAATCAGAAAATAGTTTTCGAAGCAGCAAGTCCTACTGAGGAGAAAACGTTCGAGCAACTATCCGAAGAAACTGAACTCAAACTTGAACACATATCAGGTGCCTCATTCGCACTCGAATCCCAAGGATTGATTTCTATAACTACTCTTTCTGATTCTAAACCCTCACTCACAGACGAAGGATCTCTCTATCTACAACACTCTTTACCCGAACTACGACTTTACCAGGCCGTACGACTACTGGGCGAACTTGAAACCGAATTTGATCTATCCCAGGCAATTAGCCAATCCTCTCTCAATAAAAATGAAGTTAGTGTGGCACTCTCTAATTACGCTCGAAAAGATTATGGAACAATTAACCAAGGAAAAATAATCTCATCTCGCGATTTCGATCCAAAATCTGACCCCGAACAAGTCGCTCTTTCTTCCATTGACCAAGGTGTAGAACCTGATCAATCAATAGTAACTAGACTTGAATCCAGGGGGTTGATAAACATCAACCAACTCACGACCAGATCTGTCATTTTAACTAAAAAAGGAATCTCAGAGCGCAAGAAAGGCGTGAAAATATCTCAGAGTGTAACTAATCTCACCCCTCAGATGTTATCCCAAGGAAACTGGGAGAACCTAGAATACACAGCCTATAACGTCGAAGCCGAGGCTGCACCCTACATAGGAGGTAGGGTACATATCCTTCGAGAAACTGCCGAAAGGGTCAAAGACACACTAGTTAGTATGGGATTTCAAGAGATGGAAGGTCCTCATGCCGACTCAGAATTTTGGATCAATGATTGTTTGTTTATGCCCCAGGACCACCCCGCAAGAACTCATTGGGATCAATTTGCACTTTCTGTACCTCCTGCACAAAATTTACCTACTGATATAGTTGAAAAAGTTCAAAACTCCCACCTCGACGGCGTCGGAACAGACGGAGATGGTTACCATTCTCCATGGTCAGAAGATGTGGCACTTGGAATCGACCTTCGAGGCCACACCACTTCTTTATCCATGCGATATCTTTCAGGGCAGGCGATAGGCCATCTTGAACCTCCTCAGAGATTTTTCTCTGTGGAAAAAGTCTATCGAAACGATACGTTGGATCCTACTCATCTGCTTGAATTTTTCCAGATAGAAGGATGGGTCATGGCAGAAAATTTATCCGTCAGAGATCTCATGGGAACTTTCACCGAATTTTACCGTCGGTTTGGAATAACCAATCTCAAATTCAAACCCCATTACAATCCTTACACCGAACCAAGCTTCGAACTTTTCGGAGAACACCCCCGAACAGGGGAACTAATCGAGATAGGAAACTCGGGCCTTTTCCGAGACGAAGTCCTACACCCTCTCGGAGTTAGTTGCGACGTCATGGCATGGGGCTTAGCACTCGAACGACTCTTAATGCTAATGTATGGGTTTGAAGATATACGAGATGTCCATGGGACTCTTTGTGATTTACAACTTTTGCGATCTACTGGGGTACCTTACTAATGCCAGTTGTAAGTCTCCACCCAAATCTTTTAAGACAAATGACCGGAATAGAAATTTCCGATGAAAAACTAAAAGAAGATCTATTCAATTTGGGCCTTGAATTTGATGGAGAAGATGAAGATGGAAATTTCCAATTAGAGTTCGCACCCGACAGATTAGACAGATTATCCACTGAAGGAATCGCACGATCTTTGAGATATTACTATGGTCAGGATAGGGGAATTTTCATCCCTTCCCTCAATCCTCCAAATTGGACTATATCCTTACACTCTCCCATCCACCACAGCCGTCCCTGTGTCACTGGTGCCATCGCCCGTGGAATCAAATTAGACGATTCCATTTTGAAATCCTTAATCCAATTACAGGAGAAACTTCACGATACCATTGGTAGGGGCAGGGCAAAAGGCTCCATCGGTATCCACGATCTTTCCATGATTAAAGCCATTGAAAATTCAGACGGAATGTCTTCTATCTTGTATTGTGGAACTCTTCCCTCTGAACCATCCTTTGTCCCGCTAGGGCTCAAGGAGGAATTAACACCCGAGCAGATACTTGAATTCCATCCAACCGGAAAAAAGTACAAAAAACTCGTTGAAGGCGATCAACAATACCCTGCATTTTTCGACGACCTTGGATTGTTTTCATTCCCTCCAATAATTAACAGCGCCCGTACCGAAGTAACCGTTGATTCTAGAGATCTCCTCATCGAGATGACCGGAACCGATCAGTGGACTATCGACCGAATGCTCAACATAATTTGCTATGCTTTAGAAGCCCATGGGGCCACTCTTGAAGAACTCAATATTCAAACTCCAGATGGTGCAGTTAACAAACCAGATTTCTCTCTTGACACAAAACACATAGACCACACTAGAATAGAACAAATTCTCGGAACTAACTTCTCCTCAAACGACGTAGTTGATTTACTCGAACGTTCCGGGTTGGATGGCAAAGTCATCACACCACCCCACAGAGGCGAAGTTCCTCCTCAAGAATCCCAATACCGGGTCACAATACCTCCTTATAGAGTCGACGTACTCCATCCTCTTGATATCATTGATGATATAGGTAGAACTCATGGTTTTTACAAACTCAAACCACGTTATCCTGATGTAGCGACGATAGGAGGTCGGACTACACGTTCCAGCTTGGAACGAGCCACAAGACAGGTACTAATTGGAATGGGATTTGAAGATTTACTCAACTTTAATTTGACAAACGAAACTGAGAATTTCTCCAAAATGAGGTTAGAAGGTGACATAAACGCATATGGATATCATAAACCCGTTAAGATACTTGAGCCCTATTCCGCAGAATACACAATAATCAGAACGTGGGTACTTCCCTCACTTTTGATGGTACTAGAAAACAACACACATCGTGCATATCCTCAAAATCTACTCGAAATTGGGTTAACTGCTAATGTAGACCACACAAAAGACACAAGAGTGGACGAAAACTACGCTATTGCTGCCACTGTCGCCCATTCCCATGCTTCCTATGAAGAAGCAAAATCAAAACTGCAAGTACTTTGTCAAAGATTCAACAAAAGACTTGAAACTCTTCCCATTTCTCACCCGACCTTTATTGAAGGACGATCTGCGTCTATCCTAATAGACGGAGAACCCAAAGGAATCCTTGGAGAAATACATCCTGAAGTACTCAATATACATGGGATCGAACTCCCAGTTTCGGCCTTTGAATTATCACTCAATTCTTTCATTTAACCCCTTATTTAACTTATAAAACCCTCTTTTTAGGGCCCTATCTCACACCTCGCGTGAAAAAAACCAAAAAAAACACCCCAGACGAGGCCTACTATATAAAGATATGGCCAATCCAACCCCCGATTCTCCGATATATTTATAACCTGCCCTCTTCACGGTCCTCATGGTGGAATCAAACCATGGTACGTGAAGACGGAAAACGAAATTTTGCTCTCCAAGACAGAGCAGGAAACGAATCAAGTGTATTTAGCGGCAACACACCAAGACAAGCAGCCCTTAAAGCTGCCCGAAGACTCGACGACGTTGGTGACAATGAGGCAAGCGCTAGACGCGTAGAAATAAGAATGAGAGAGAGAGGAACAAGCAAAGTGCATATTTACGATGCATGGGCGTGGATGACCACTGCACCTCCCGATTCTCCTAGCTGGATGCCTAGCAAATTGAAAGAAGCAAACGTTTCTAAAAAAGGCATCGAACGCATCGATTAAGATCTCCATTAAAGATCTTTTTTATGTTTTTTCCATGAATAGTGCCCACTTTTAGTCTCCAAATACTGTTAGTCATTCTCACACATAATTGCATGAGGGAGATCCGATGGGTTTAATAGTCCACGACTGGAATTATAGGTCCGAGCTTCTTCGTAAGAAGCAAAACGAGGTGAGGATCTCGCCCCTGCGGTACTCCGTACAGACGAGATCTGATGTTAACGCATAAATACGAAACTTGGGAGATACTTTTTCTCCCACTTAGACAGTTTCGGTGAATCCCGATCAGTTCCTCTGAATATCAACTTTCAAAAATGGAGGACACAACACAGTGTTCGTCAACCCAGACTAATTGTCTGGGAATTCTGGTTGATCCTGCCAGAGGTCATTGCTATCGGGGTCCGATTTAGCCATGCTAGTTGCACGGGTTAAGACCCGTAGCGAACAGCTCAGTAACACGTAGATAAACTACCCTATGGACTGTGATAACCTCGGAAAACTGAGGGTAATAACAGATAGTACTCCTATGCTGGAATGCAGTGAGTACGAAATGCTCCGGCGCCATAGGATGTGACTGCGGCCGATTAGGTAGACGGTGGGGTAACGGCCCACCGTGCCGATAATCGGTACGGGTGGTGAGAGCCAGAGCCCGGAGATGGAATCTGAGACAAGATTCCAGGCCCTACGGGGCGCAGCAGGCGCGAAAACTTTACAATGCGCGAAAGCGCGATAAGGGGACCCCGAGTGCGAGGGCATAACGTCCTCGCTTTTGTATATCGTAAGAAGATATACGAATAAGGGCTGGGCAAGACCGGTGCCAGCCGCCGCGGTAATACCGGCAGCTCGAGTGATGATCACTATTATTGGGCCTAAAGCGTCCGTAGCCGGTTGAACAAGTCCTTCGGCAAATCCACTCGCTCAACGAGTGGGCTCTCGAGGGAAACTGTTCGACTTGGGGCCGGGAGATCTGAGGGGTACGTCTAGGGTAGGAGTGAAATCCTGTAATCCTAGACGGACCGCCGGTGGCGAAAGCGCCTCAGAAGAACGGACCCGACGGTCAGGGACGAAAGCTAGGGTCTCGAACCGGATTAGATACCCGGGTAGTCCTAGCCGTAAACGATGCTCGCTAGGTGTTGCGAAAGCTACGTGCTTTTGCTGTGCCGTAGGGAAGCCGTGAAGCGAGCCGCCTGGGAAGTACGTCCGCAAGGATGAAACTTAAAGGAATTGGCGGGGGAGCACTACAACCGGAGGAGCCTGCGGTTTAATTGGACTCAACGCCGGAAATCTCACCAGTACCGACAATTGCAGTGACAGTCAAGTTGATGACTTTACTCGAGCTCTTGAGAGGAGGTGCATGGCCGCCGTCAGCTCGTACCGTGAGGCGTCCTGTTAAGTCAGGCAACGAGCGAGACCCACATCTCTAATTGCCAGCAGCATCCATGTGATGGCTGGGTACATTAGAGAGACTGCCGTCGTTAAGACGGAGGAAGGAATGGGCAACGGTAGGTCAGTATGCCCCGAATGTACTGGGCTACACGCGGGCTACAATGGCCGGGACAATGGGATGCAACCCCGAGAGGGGAAGCTAATCTCCTAAACCCGGTCTTAGTTCGGATTGAGGGCTGAAACTCGCCCTCATGAAGCTGGATTCGGTAGTAATCGCGTCTCAATAGGGCGCGGTGAATACGTCCCTGCTCCTTGCACACACCGCCCGTCAAAGCACCCGAGTGAGGTTTGGATGAGGCCGCCCTTAGGCGGTCGAATCTGGGCTTCGTAAGGGGGCTTAAGTCGTAACAAGGTAGCCGTAGGGGAATCTGCGGCTGGATCACCTCCTATTGAACGGGACCAGGCTATATGCCTGGCCCAAAAGATACAGGAGAGCTGATCGGGCACTACAGGAACTGTCTACATTTTATGCGTCCCTTCTTCAGAATGAAGGGTGGGCCCATAACTCAGTGGTAGAGTGCTGCCTTTGCAAGGCAGAAGCCCTGGGTTCGAATCCCAGTGGGTCCATGTCGAAGAAAATTGAATTTCACATGATATTCAATTCCATTCAAGGCAAACACATGCACTACTCCGTGAAATCGAGAGTAGGAAGGGTCTGAGTACGTCCACTTCACACTACGGACGATTCTATGAAGATCATTTATACGCACATGGCTCTCACCCGCTTCCCCTCTTAGGGTCGTGGTGAGAGCCAGAGCCCAAGAACAGAACTTTAAATAAAATTCTATTCTTGGGCTCACCCAGGCGAAAACTGGATCTGTATGATAAATACAGATAGTATCTATAACGTGGCTACAATGCCACTTGGTGAATGGTTCGGCTCGAGCGCCGATGAATGGACGTGCCAAGCTGCGATAAGCCCGGGGGAGCCGCATGGAGGCTAAGAACCCGGGATCTCCGAATGAGAATCTCTACACAATTGCTTCGCGCAATAGGGAACGTCGGGAACTGAAACATCTTAGTACCGACAGGAAAAGAAACCAACAGGGATGTCGTTAGTAACGGCGAGTGAAAACGACACAGTCTAAACCGAAGCCTTCGGGCAATGTGGTGTATGGACTGACAATCAGCACTAGAACTTCAACGTGAAGTCTCCTGGAACGGAGCGTGATACAGGGTGAAAGCCCCGTAACTTTGATTATTATAGTGTGTGTCAGAACCTGAATAGCGGGGGTTGGAATTCCCTCGTGAATACGGCAGGCATCAATCTGCCAAGACTAAATACGTCTCGAGACCGATAGCGAATAAGTAGCGTGAGCGAATACTGAAAAGAACCCTCAGAAGGGGGGTGAAATAGGACCTGAAATCAAGTGGCGATAGAGCGGTGGGGCATAAAAGGCCTTACGACGAACGAATCAAGGGCGACCTTGTAGTAGGAGTCATAAGGAGCCGGTGTCCTGTCGTGCGTTTTGAAAAATGAGCCAGGGAGTGTATCTAATCGGCGAGCTTAACCTGATTATCGGGGAAGGCATAGGGAAACCAACATGTCCGCAGCTTTCGAGCAAGGGACGCCGTCTACAAGGGCGGGGAGTCGATTGGATACGACCCGGAACCGGGCGATCTACGCGTGGGCAAGGTGAAACGTGGCGAAAGCTGCGTGGAGGCCTGTTAGGGGTATTGCCTTACAATGCATTCCCGTGACCCACGTGTAGGGGTGAAAGGCCCATCGAGCCCGGAGACAGCTGGTTCCGACCGAAACATGTCGTAGCATGACCTCCATTGAGGTAGTTTGTGGGGTAGAGCGACTGATTGGGAGAATCGATATCGAAAGGTGTCGACCTCCTTGTCAAACTCCGAACCTACAGACGCCGTAGACGTGGGGAGTCCGGTGTACGGGGTAAGCTTGTATACCGTGAGGGTGAGAACCCAGAGCTGGGTTAAGGTCCCAAAGTGTGGGCTAAGTGCAACTAAAAAGTGGTCTCGGGTCCAAGACAACCGGGAGGTAAGCTTAGAAGCAGCAATCCTCTAAGAAAAGCGTAACAGCTTACCGGTCGAGATTCGAGGCGCTGAAAATGATCGGGGCTAAAGCCCACCCCCGAGACCCAGCCGCACCTTAACAGGTGATCGTGTAGGTCGGCGTTCCGTTCGGGTGGAAGCACGGGCGAGAGTTCGTGTGGACCGTTCGGAAATGAAAATCCTGGCCGTAGTAGCAGCGTTAGTCGGGTGAGAATCTTGATGGCCGAAAGGGTAAGGGTTCCTCAGCAATGTTTATCAGCTGAGGGTTAGCCGGTCCTAAGTCTTATCGTAACTCGAGTAAGACAAATTGGGAAATTGGTTAATATTCCAATGCCATTATACATTAAAAGCTGACGCTTCGGGGTAGAGTGAGCCGGGCCTTCGCCCGGTCGAACCGTCGAAATTCGTGGAAGCCGTAATGGCACGAAGCGAATGAATGTCGGGATAGGGAAACTCACTTCAACCTGGAGCCCGTGAAAAGGCAAGTATAATGACCGTACTCAGAACCGAAACAGGTGCCCAGGCAGAGAAAGCCAAGGCCTGTCGGGAATAACCGACGTTAGGGAATTCGGCAAATTAGTCCCGTACGTTCGCAATAAGGGATGCCTGCTCCGGTAAGGAGCAGGTCGCAGTGACTAGGGAGCTCCGACTGTCTAGTAACAACACAGGTGACCGCAAATCCGAAAGGACTCGTACGGTCACTGAATCCTGCCCAGTGCAGGTATCTGAAACTCTGGTTCAACAGAACGAAGGACCTGTCAACGGCGGGGGTAACTATGACCCTCTTAAGGTAGCGTAGTACCTTGCCGCTTAATTAGCGGCTTGCATGAATGGATCAACGAGAGCTCCACTGTCCCAACGTTGGGCCCGGTGAACCGTACTTTCCAGTGCGTAGTCTGGAGACCCCCAAGGGGAAGCGAAGACCCTATAGAGCTTTACTGCAGGCTGCCGCTGGGGCATGATCGACGATGTGTAGAATAGGTAGGAGTCATTACACAGGTGCGCGCGCTAGCGCGTCGCCGAGACAACAGTGAAATACTACCCGTCGTTGAGCGTGTCCCTCACTCTTTTAGAGGACACCGGTAGCTGGGCAGTTTGACTGGGGCGGTACGCGCTCGAAAAGATATCGAGCGCGCCCTAAGGTCACCTCATCCGTGTCAGAAATGCGGAGAAGAGCGCAAGAGCAAAAGGTGGCCTGACAGTGTTCTCCATAACAAGGAACGCTGACGCGAAAGCGTGGTCTAGCGAACCTGTGTGCCCGATTGATGCGGGCCATAGATGACAGAAAAGCTACCTTAGGGATAACTGAGTCGTCACCGGCAAGAGCACATATCGACCCGGTGGCTTGCTACTTCGATGTCGGTTCCCTCCAACCTGCCCGTGCAGAAGCGGGCAAGGGTGTGGTTGTTCGCCAATTAAAGGAGGTCGTGAGCTGGGTTTAGACCGTCGTGAGACAGGTCGGCTGCTATCTATTGGGGGTGTGAGGTGTCTGACGGGAACGTCCACATAGTACGAGAGGAACTGTGGATGGGTGCCACTGGTGTACCGGTTGTTCGAAAGAGCAAGTGCCGGGCAGCTACGCACCAAGGGGTAAGAGCTGAACGCATCTAAGCTCGAAACTCACCTGGAAAAGAGACACCATTTGAGTCCACCTGTAAAAGACAGGATTGATAGATTTGGGGTGTACGCACCAAGGCAACGAGGTGTTTAGCCCGCGAATACTAATCGGACGAAGCCATACATTTATGATCTATCCAGAATTATCCTATAGGTCCAGTCGCTAATTGGGTTGTGCGTTATTTATAATATCAAACCGACACTGGCCACGCTAACTCGACGAGTTAAGGGTGCTATCTTACTTGCACCCATTATGGCGGTTCAATTCCGCAAGTCGGCATTAAGGCGGCCATAGTGGCGGGGAAACTCCCGTACCCATCCCGA